>CXWK01095252.1_pt1 | contig 32429 bp, 38 predicted proteins | sample 590851 | NCBI WGS metagenome assembly CXWK01 (sample SAMEA3498364, study PRJEB10139) | wastewater metagenome | biome: wastewater treatment plant; material: activated sludge | place: Denmark | collected 2014-08-01
TGATCGAGCTTCGTTTCTTTTTGTTCAATACGCTTTTCGATGTCGATGGCTTTCTTCTCTATGTCAGCAGCACGATCACGATCTTCCTTAGCTTGTTTACGAGCATCATCCATGATTTTCTGCGCATCATGATCAGCCTTGCGACGAATATCATTCGCCTCTTTTTCAGCCGCATTGACGATACCATCTGCCCGCATCCCTCACTGTTTTTTCTGCAAAGTTGTGTAGAAGAAAAATGCTCATACACCGATGAGCAAGCCTATAAAGAGGCTTCAAAACGAAAACATAGAATGGAAATAAGAAACTAAAATGATGATTTTTCTCCTCTAAGATGTCACTGTTTCAGTATTTGTTTGACTATCACAAGTATCGGGAAATTTTTTAATCAGAAGTCTAAATTCGTCACACGCATTCTCATAGAAAAAGAAACATTCTCCACCAAAGAGTTTGGAAATTTCGATCAAGTGTATAGTATGAAGAAAATATTTTTATGCAAGAACGACGTGTCGGATATGTGACCCTGCTCGGACGACCAAGTGCTGGTAAGTCGAGTTTTGTAAATACTGTTATTGGCGATAAAATTAGCATCGTTTCTTCCATTCCGCAGACCACTCGCCGACTTATCCGTGGTATCTACACTGACGATAGTATGCAGATTATATTCCAGGATGTTCCTGGTCTTCACTCAAGTGCTCATAAATGGAACCAATCAATTAACTGGGTAACGAAACATGCTCTCTCTGACTCCGACGTCATCCTCCGTGTAATAGATGGCTCTCGATCAAAAGGAGAAGAAGAAGAAATCATCGATAGAATCGTCAGTGAGGCCAGTGTTCCCGTTGTCACCATAGTGACCAAAGCTGACCTCCTCTCTGAAAAGGACAGAAAAAAATTTCCAAAATGAGCTTTATTCGTTTCAAATATTACCAGAGAATGAATAGATGAAGTAGTCAAAACTGTTGGGGAAAAACTCCCTTCATGACCGATGCTCTATCCAGAATCTGATGTCACAGATCAGGATGTCTACACACGCGTCAGTGAAACAATTCGAGAAAAAATATTTCAAACCACCTATGAGGAAGTCCCTCATGACACCTATGTAGATGTCGAAATGATGGAAGACAAAGGAAAGCTAGTAAAAATACTTGCCTACATTTTTTGTACGACCGACTCTCAGAAAAAAATACTTATTGGTGACCACGGATCAAAAATCAAAGAAATAGGAAGTCTTGCCCGCCAAGATCTCCAAGATTTATTTGAAAAAAAAGTATATCTCGAACTCCATATCAAAGTCAGTCGTAATTGGCAGGGGCAAGAAAACATTACTAGGAAAGTTCTCGGTAAAATGTAAATATGAAAACCCCTCCAAGAGGGGAGGAAAACAAAAAAATACTTGTCGGAAAGCAACTATTTTTTATTATCTGCATATCTCTTTTCAACCATTTCTACGTTTTCTTTTATGCGCGGTCAATATCAAAACCCAGACACCAATCCTTGGTCAAAAATCCTGATAGGATTAGCAGTTGTTATTTTCGTTGTTCTCATCGGAAAATTTATCAGTGGACAGGGACCATCCCTCGAGGATGCTGCTGTCAGCCTCAGGCTCACAGATGCTTCTAGTAATGCACAAATCACGTCTGGTGATAACGATCCAAAAAATGTGAATGCCAACACTCCTCTCTCTGCTCTCGACCTCGTAGAAATACGAAATGGGACAGGACAGATAGCATTTCTCTCAAATCAGAAAAATATACTCAATATGAACATCGGGACGAAACTACGTTATCTAGGGGAAACTGATGGGAAATCCAGCTTCCGTCTCGAAAACAAGGATCTCTGGGTACAATCAGATACAGCTGGTGTAACATTTGATCTCATAGGACTCTCACTCATTCCGAGTTCAACAACCGTCATGAATATCTCAAAAAATGAACTCTTCACAACGATTACTGTTCTCCAAGGATCAGCTTCTCTCAATCTAGGAGGATCCCTCCTCGAAATTGTTGCAGGAAAACAACTGAATTATTCGACCCTAAAAGCACTCACTATAGAAGATCTCACCTCTCGCATTGCTCCTATCAACCCCGATTCGCTCTCTACTGACTGGATGAAACTCAATAATGCATCCGCTTATGTAACAACTGCTCCCGATACGACGACAAGCGGAACCAGCTCCAATACTGGTGGCCTGATCCTCTTCGATTCTCCAGTTGATGAATCGACGGTTGAAACCAAAACTATTACTGTGACTGGTCGAGTTTTGTCACCATCCGTTGCACGACTCGTTATCAATGGTACTCCTGCGACGATTGATCCAGCAAAACAAACCTTCTCACTTGGCTCTGTTGCCCTCAATGCCAAAGAAAATAATATTGTCTACCGAACCTTCGATGTTGCTGGCGGACTACTCTCAAAGGGCATTGTTACGGTCTATACGACAGCAAATGGTGTTGCTGCGACTACGAGCAGTGGGACGAGTGCTCGTGCCCAAGTAGAAACCTACAAACCAGATAATCGATTCAAAATCATCTCACCAAGCACTGACTTTTATGAAACTCGTGAGACAAAAGTAAAAATCGAATGACGTGTCACAGCTAATGTTGTACACCATATAACCATCAATGATTTTCGTCTTAATTCTTTCTCAGTAAATGGTACATCATGGTATTATTTTGCCAATCAACAATTTGGCAATATGCAGGAGGGCGTCAATACCTACACTATACGCTATTTTGATGCCGCTGACGCTGAGATCTATAAGCAACTCTTTGTCATAAAAAAACTCCCCGCATTTACATCTACCGGTCGAGTATCCACTGTTTCAGGAGAAACCAGCGCCTCTCGTTAATTCTCATCTCATGCGTCAATCAGGTTCTTCTATTGTAGAGGTAGTCGTGATGATGTTTATCATCAGCGTCTCTATAGTGGGGATTTATTCGATGGTGAATAGCGCTCAGAAACTTGCAAAGACAACCGACGATAGACTCATAGCTACAAACCTCGCAAAAGAAGCTCTCGAGTCCATAGGAGCTCTTCGTGATACATTTACTCTCAGGGCTTATAATGCGAATGATTGTTTTTTTACCATCGATGTTTCCAATCTCGATGATACAAAGTGCTACCGTGATAGCATGAGTGGAACGAAATATTTCCTCCGGGATGACAAAACTCTCTCAACAACTCTTATCGCTATGCCTGTATGTACCAATACAGAAGGTTGGTATTCTCAAGAGTTAAGTAAGCCCGGTGAAGCTTGTAGCAATGCTCCAAAGTGTGGCTGAGTTCAGCAAAAAGAGTGCCGAACACAATTTACCAGGAGTATTGTTTTCGACCCCTGTGGAACAGATTTAAACCAGTGTATCAAAGCAACAGCAACTATAGTTTGGTGAAAAGAGAAGATAATTAATAGTATTCTCACTCAGGATCAATCCCTCTCTCTTGGGCAGATATTTACGAGACACTAAATTATCTCACGCTCTCTTGCCACTGATCCAGCATGATGGAATCGATAGGTGTACTCCACCCAGTATTTTCATCCGCGGAGAAAGCAGTATGGATACCGATGAGCTCTCATTGAAGATTGACTAGGGGTCATCCGCTATATCCAGCTCGAAAAGGAATATCTGTGATAAGAAGTCATGACAGATTTTGGTTACCAACTGTGAGTGATTGATGCATCTGCGAAAGTATACCAAAATGAGTGATAAATGATGGTGATGATGGAAGTACCCCAAAGGCGACAACGAAATCACCCGTTTGGAGAAGTGTCTGAGAAGCAATAATAGGAATCTCAGTGGTTGCGTGTCGTATTTCGAGTTTTAGAAGTGCGAGGTCAAGAGTAGGATGAAGCGCTAGTGTACGGGCCCACTCAATTTCATTATCAGCAAATCGTATACCGTAGCGCTCCCCTGCTGTGATGAGATGTTTGCTCGTGAGAATAGTACCCTCCCTATCTATCATGATGCCCGTACCAGAAATTCCATCCTTATTCACTATCATGACAACCGCAGGAGAAATAGTATCGATGATATTGTGGACTGATTCCTGAATACTCAGAGGAGGAGTAACACTGGGTCGCATACGGAAAAATATCAATACTACCAAGAGGGTCACTATCATAACAGAGACGACCTGGAGTACAAGTGAAAGTGATGACGGAGATTGTTTCATATGACAAAGTATATTTTTTTTAGACAAAAAGTGAAAAAAATCTAGACTTCTCTCATGGTAAAACATATAGTCCTCATGGGTGGAGGGTCAGGAATCTCTCATCTTATTCCTGCATTCGCTCGAGAACCAGACTGGGATATCAGTGCCATTATCGCAACGAGTGATAGCGGAGGAAGTACATGAGTCATACGCAATTCCTATAGTCTACCAGCCATAGGTGATATAGTAAAAAATCTTGCTGCTCTCGGTGGGAAAGAAGCATCCTGGATGACCTATCGACACCAAGATGGTTTTCTCTCTGGCCACACCACAGGAAATCTCTGGCTCCTAGGACTCATACAGAGTTATGGCTTTTTTGAAGGTATAAAAAAAGCTCACACTCTCCTCTGATGCAAACATAAAATTATCCCGGCAACGCCAGTAGCGCACGATATACACATCGTCACAAATGATGGAACAACAATACTCTGAGAAGGACCAATCATTCAATGCAGAAAACTCACTGGAAAAGTCATGTCTATCGAACTCACACCAAAAGTAGAAGCGTCGGAGGAAGCAGTGGAGGCATTGAGAAATGCCGATATCATCATTCTGGGACCATGAACACTCTACACATCACTGATAGCATGTCTATTACCTCTTGGAATGAAGGAAGCATTCAATACATCCCCTGCTCAGAAATTTTTCATTACCAATGCTGCCAATTTTCCCCCTGGTCATTGTGACTGATACTCACTGGATACCTACATCGAGGAAATATCCCGCCTAACAAAAATAGAAAAATTCGATGCTCTTCTCTCCCACGACGGTACAGGAATATCAGGAAATGATATAATAGCTGTGTCCCCGCGAGCATCTATTACTATTATGAATGTACTTTCCACACAAACTCAGGGGGAAGGCGGAAAATTTGATAGTATAGAAAGGAACACTCTCTGTCACGATTGAGAAAAAGTTGCCCAGTGGATAAAAAAAATATTTCATTAGAATGCGCTCATGCCCGAGACGCCTTCGATTCATCCTACATCCATACTCACGAATTGCACACTCGGAAATGCTATCTCTATTGGTCCATTCTGCTTTCTATCAGATACACATATTGGTGATAATGTAGAGCTTGAAGGTAATATACGTATTGAAAAAAGCACTCTCAAAAATGATGTTCAGATCCTCTGGGGAAGCATTATCCGTGAATCAATCCTCGAAGAGGGATGTGTCATCGGTTGCGAAGTCAAAAAATCTCATCTCGGGGAATATACGAAAGCCAAACACCCCTGAACCAGTATTATCAGCACCAAAACGGGAGAAAAAGTGAATTTTTGAGGAGGAGCAAAATGTGCCAACTATGATGGTACTGGAAAAGGTACTTTTGTTATCGGCGACCAAGTATTTCTCTGATGCAATAGCGTCTTGTCTGCCAAAGCAGGAAAAGTAACCACCATTCATACAGGAACAAAGATAGGGGCCAATGTCCATATCAGCCATGATATACCTGCCAATTCCCTTGTGTATCTCGATCGCGAAACAGGTAAAACAACGATACGTGAAGGTTATTATCAAAATTAAAATTATGCCCATTATTCATTATTCATTATTCATTATTCATCAGTAACTCGTGCGCCATCCATACTTTTTTCTTTTTTTCTGAGTCTTCTTACTCCTCTATACTCTCGTCAATGGATACATATTTCTCCATGGGTGGAATATGGTGTGAGTTTTTGGTATACACAGATGAATATTCACATTGGTTTTTGTGTGCTTTTCTTTTGCCTACATCCTGGGTGAGATAATCCAACATCGAAAAAGTTCGGTGGTTTCTGACTTTCTCATCACATTTGGTTCACTCTGGTTTGTCGGAGTCGTACATTTTTTCTTGGTCAGTATGGGGTATGATATTTTTCTATGAATAAATAGGCTCGTGCTATGATTCAACCAGAATCAGATACATACAATCAGTTATCATACCACTTGGATAACCGTTATTGCCACGATTATCATAATTACCTTGGGATATATCAATTCCAGAAATCCTGTCATCCGACGGTACACTCTCAGAATCAAGAAAAAAAATCGTGCGACCAAAACGGTCACACTCGCTGTAGCGAGCGATATCCATCTCTGACCAACCAATGGTAGAGGACATATAGAGCATATAGTGAAAAAAATAAACGCTCTCAACCCCGATATTATACTGCTTCCTGGGGATATCGTCGATGGGGAGCTCGATCCGGTCATCCGACGTGACCTCGGAAGTAGTGTCCGTAAATTACGTTCTTCCTATGGCGTTTACGGGATTATAGGAAATCATGAATATATAGGAGGTATGGAACGTGCGAAGTCCTATCTGATGGAGCATGGTATAACTATCTTACAAGATGAAGTGATAGAAGTGGCATGAATCACAATCATAGGTAGGGATGATATCTCTGCCGCTCGATTTGGTCGCCATCGAACAGATCTCGCAGAATTAGTACATTCTCTCGATAAGAAAAAACCTCTCATCCTACTCGATCATCAACCAAAAAAACTCGCAGAAGCTCAAAAAAATGGCATAGACATACAATTCTCTGGACATACACACAATGGGCAACTCTGGCCTCTCAATCTCATCGTGGCGAAGCTTTTTGAGCTCCCAATGGGCTATAAGAAAAAAGGGCAAACTCATATATTTGTCTCAGCAGGAGTTGGAACCTGGGGGCCACCCGTGAGAACCAATGCTCGTCCAGATATACTCTTTGTCACCGTAGAATTTCAATAAATGCTTATAAATAAAGCTTTTTGGTCATCTCTAGCACTATTATTTTGTATGGAACGCTCAATTTGCGCTATTTTATGATGTTTTTCAGAATACAAATTGTATGCAAAACCGTCAATAATGCCTTGAAATAGCTATTTATACGATATAACGAGTAAAGAAATGAATCTAGAATGAAAAATACGAGTTTTCCGCATCAGTGAGGCATTTCCAAAAAAATACTTCTATAATGTGATATAATTAATGAAAACCACAAGTATCTAGGAAATTGATTCACTCTCCAAATAGGTTATTATAGGGGTACAAGCTGTTCTCGTGCAACATTGACCCTGTGATGGAGAGAAACTAACGATTTCTCACCGCATCTTTCAAATACAAATACACAGATAAGAGATGGTTTACCTCTCGTATCCATGTTTTTTCTATCGATATCTTCTGTTCACGGGCATCACCTTTTTCATACAAGTGAAAAGAGTGATGCTCGCGTAATCGGAAAATACGGTACGAAGCCGGGTGAATATGCTCCCCATTACCAAAACAGAGTCAAGACCTTGTTTCCAGGCTTGTCAGGGTATGTCATATCGTCCATGACGCCGCGTATCCCGCATCCATGTAGGCACAATAGATAATCTTTTTTATCGCCCACATCGTGGTGTAGGAACATTATTAGCTCCCAAGAATTACCAAATTCCTTGGGAGTTTTTTTATGCAAAATAGCTAAACTGAACCTCAAATTGCCACTTCTCCAAGTTATTTTTATTGAATTTCTAACCTTTACATTAAGATAGTCTTGAATTTAAAATATATAGAGAATTCTCAATTATGATACTCCCGCATGGTGGACTACTCATTTCACGTTTTTTTCCTGTTTTAGAAAAAAGCAACGTCACTCTAACAATCGATCAATGAAATGAAATTGATATTTATAATATTGCTACAGGTGCCTATAGTCCGTTAAAAGGTTTTGCTTGCAGGAAAGAATTTGAAAGTATTACAAAAAATTTACACCTTCCCGATGGAACGCTTTGGTCTATACCAATTATATTTGATATAACTTGAGAAGAGGCCAAAAAAATACAAAGTTCGAAAGCAAAAACAGTAGAGCTTATTGATAGTACATGAATACAGAGAGCCTCCCTGAGAGGGATCGAAGTATACCAGTTCGATAAAAAAGCATATTGTGCAAGTGTTTTCGGAACAAATGATAACGCCCATCCTGGAGTACAAAAGGTTGAAAAAATGGGAGATTTTCTGATTGGTTGAGATATAGAAGTGTTGGAGTGATGGAAAGTATCATTTGATGATGTTGATAGTGTAGATATTCTTTCTCCTTATGAATTGAGAGCTTTATTTGCAGAAAAATGATTTCAAACAATTGTTGCTTTCCAGACAAGGAATGTCCCCCATCGAGGTCACGAATATATTCAAAAATGTGGTCTCGAGAATGTCGACGCACTGCTCGTACATCCTGTTATTGGCGAAAAAAAATCAGGAGATTTTCAGAATCATGTGATATTGTGATCGTACAAGATATTAGCTCAAAAATATTACAACCCTGAAAGAGTTATTATTTCTTGTCTACCATGGGTAATGCGATATGCATGACCAAAAGAAGCAATACTACATGCCATAATTAGGCAGAATTTTTGATGTTCTCATTTTATTGTTGGTCGTGACCATGCATGAGTTGGAAATTATTACGGAACCTACGACGCACAGAAAATATTTGATACTCTTGAGGATGGAGATTTAGGAATTATCATATTACGTTATGAAAATGCAGCATATTGCTCTCAAGTTAAGTGAGTAGTCACCGATAAGACCTCCCCCTCTCCCAATGCAGAGAAAATATTTATTTCTGGGACAAAGTTCAGAAGCATGCTCTCAGAATGAATTAGGCCTCCAGAAGAGTTTATTAGGCCCGAAATAGTAGACTATTTGTTGTCAGAAAAAAATATCTTCATTGACTAACTATGAAAACACTAAAAAAATGATTTGTATTGTGGTTTACTGGTCTCCCTTGTGCCGGAAAGACAACTCTTGCTGATGCGGTTGCAGCAAGACTGAAAGAAATGTGATATATCAATGTACAACGATTAGATGGTGATGAAATACGTAAGAATCTTTGTAGTGATTTATGATTTTCCCGGGAGGACCGAAGCAAAAACCTTGAACGAGTCGCATATGTATCGAAGCTTTTATCAGAAAATGGCACTGGTGTTATTGCGTCTTTTGTGAGTCCTTATGAGAACGATAGACAGAAAATAAGAGCAACTGTTAACAATTATATTGAGGTCTTTATCGACACACCTCTTGAAATTTGCGAACAAAGAGATACAAAGGGCATGTACGCTAAAGCTCGAGCTGGAATTATCAAGGAATTTACAGGCGTTTCAGATACCTATGAAAGACCAATTAAATCAGATATAACTTTATCTACGGATATCCCTCTATCGGAAGCAGCCGAGTTCATCACTAATTATATTTTATGAGAAATACAAATAAAATAAAAATTATTTTGGAGAAAAATATTATTTATCTGAAAAAAATAAAATATGGTATTAAAAATATACTCTTTTTTGGATACTCTTGCCCTCCAGAAATAATCTATTTTGAAAAAGAAAAGCTGATATTCGTAATAATTTCTAAATGCTGATGCACATCTATTATGAAATCTTTAGCATATCTTGTTATTGGAGATAAATGTTACAATTTAAATAAAAACAATGTTCACGATAGGACTACGGTTCCTTTTAAATATATAAATACTAGGCAATTAAACAAATATGTGGATGAATGATACATGATATTCGCAGTAATCAGAGATCCGCTAGAAAGGCTTGTTTCTTGCTATAATGACAAAATAAAAGATGAAATTTTCGTGAAGAACCGTTTATTCTGAATACTAAAACATGTAAAAACATTTGATAATTTTTTAGTGAAAATATTAAGAATACCTATTATTCTACACGATAATCATTTTAAGCCTCTACATTGCTGGATACCACCTAAAGTACGCAACCATATAAAATTGCTACATATTAAAAATTTAGAAGAAGATTTTGAACCAATCAGAATAAAGTACAATTTACCAAAACTCGATAAAATGAATGCTTCTTGGGGTAATAAAGAAAAGCATATGGAGGAAATTAAACCAAGTACGCTAACAAAATTCCAAAAACGATATATGGCCGATTATAAACTAATAGAAAAATATAATCTGCAAAAAACACAGTAAATCTATCATGAAAAAAATAATTACTAATTAACCAGACCTCTTTGTTCAAAATTTGTTGCTCCTAAGGTAGCATGACGAACAATATAGAATGTATGTGCATCCGGTCGAGAAAGCTACCCAAAAATGTTTGTACATATCTATTTGAAGCCATCTCACCTCATTGCAGTCTTTCCGTATTTTCTACAGAAACAATGTGCTGCAGAAGGCAGTAGCCAAATGTGCTTGTTAATGATGTTCTGTGATCATAGCAGAAGAAAGTATATCTATTTCATGCAGCTGACTACTAAAGGGCATGTGTCATATGGATTGCCACTACTAGAGTTTCACTAGTGGGAAATTATTGGATTAATTATTTTTCAGTAATTCTTTTGTAGAGGTGGTTGAGATGGCAGAAAATTCTTGAATAAAGTTTACCTTAACTTTGAGGCAATAAGAGGGCAAAAGGATTGAGAATATAACAACGAATGTCTTTTCTGCAAAAGTTTTTTTCACTTTTTTCTTGACAAAAATTCAAAAAACACATACTATTATCCCGTAACCAAAAAATTTATGGGAAACAATACTTTCAAGTCACTCATAGTTGCTGCGAGCATGATCACTGCATGATCTCATGCTGAATGAACTAGCAACAAAGTAGAAGATACAAAACTTGCTATCCAAGAGCTCATTGGCTCTCTGGATGCTAGCACATATGGAGCGGCCCGAGGAGTATTGGGGTGAGACGAGGCGCTACTCGCTGATGGTGAGATAAGTCCACAAGATGCCGAAACAATACAACTACATGCGAATAAGCTTCTATGAATAGCCCCAGATAAGGCAAAAGCAATTCTTGATGCTTTGAGCGGTAATGGTGCTGCTAATAATGGAGGTCAAGATGGTGTTCAGGCACAAGTAGGAGCAGTCCTGGTACCTGTTGTAAAAAAAATACCACTTAACGAAACAAAAGAGCAAAAAGCTCAAAGATTGGCGGCGGAAAAACAAAACAAATTCAAGCAAGAAAGGGTAGATGAATTCAACAAAGATTTTATGCAAAAAGATGGCTGGAGCTTTAATCCAATAAATAGTGGTGATTCTGTGATAAAAAAAGAGAAGCAAGGGATTTCAATAGAATTCAAAGAACGTGATAAAAAAAATCCAACTCAAAGCTCTTTCACGGCCAAAGGACGACAATTAGTGGAGGGTGAATACAATCTAACTGTAGAAGCAAAGGGCCTAAATATGACAGCTATATTTAAGGGGACAGCTGAGAAAGTAATAGGTAGACAAACTATTGAAACAGGTGATCAAAAATTAGTCGTTCCTCCAGGCTCGATGCAAGTACTCTTTGCCAATGCAAATACACCCTTATTACCTAAAACATATATTATAAACATGGTATTATCCGTGGTAAAAGAAGGCGTGGTGGTCGCTGATGGTAAAAAATAAATTAGATTTTCATCTTAATTATTTTGAAGTTTTTTTAAAAAAAAATTGGCAAGTAATTTGCTAAAAACCATTTCCACTGGCGCACGAATAATATAATGCTCACAGGAATTATATATTTACATTTGTTTTTTCTGCGAACAGCCGTTTGTTCTCTACATGACTCAATCCTATTAGTATCAGAAACGCCCCCTCTTCTAAAGCGAACAAATATTTTGTCTATGTAAGAAAACTTTACTCATTGCAGATAACACCTCAAAAGGAAATCATAGTCAGCTGCGATGCGAAATTGCTGATCAAAAAGTCATATTTTTTCATATGTTTTTTTTCGTACAAAACAAGTTGGGTGACGTAAAGTCATACCATACTTTAAAGAATCCAAACTGTGAGGCTTAGAAATTTTCATACAACCATTTTTATCCACATCAAATGTGTTACCATGAATAATATCTACATTAGGATTCTGAACAAAATAATCCATAACCTCATGTAAAATACCTGGCACATAAAAATCATCTGAATTAATAATACCGATTATATCACCTTCGGCGCTTTTAATGCCCTTATTCATTGCATCATATATCCCCTCATCCGGCTCTCTTATATATTTTATTTTATCATCGTATAATCTTACAATATTAGGCGTACCATCATTGGACATACCATCTACAATGATATATTGTATATCATGAACATTTTTTGTTAAAACACTATCAATAGTATTACGAATAGTGCCAGCACCATTGTACACAGCAGTAATAATAGTAAGTTTCATATACTAATTATATAGATTATGTAGAATTTTCCCAACCTCAAAAACTACCTCGTCATCTGGTATATATTGTCTTGGGGCATTCGATTTAAGTCGGAAAACAAGGCTAATAGGATATTTTGATCACTGAAAACGGTTTAAGTCATCCTGATAACCATTAATATTAACACGTTCAAAAAATGGTGACTGCTCAAATAATTTTTCAATTGGAGTCTTTACTACAACGCCAAGAGAGGATTGGTAGGCTTTTAGATGTCAGGGGTAATATAAACCAAATACAACATATATATCATATCATTTTAGTGACTCTGGCAGAACTACTTGATTATATCATGAAAGGATGAACAATTTCTGAAATTGAGATAGTTGAGCATCTAGAGCGCCTTGTTTATAATATTCTTCATAAGAACTCCCCAGAGTTGTTTTTAGAAAATTACCAATGGAATTATAGCCTGAATATCTTATAAATAAATTATCTCAAGCTGAAAATAAAAATGTCTTTTCAGTAGGGACTTTCTTATAAAAATCTTGCATAAAAGAATCAATAACTCCAAAATAATGATTTTTTATATTGGTTAATGCTATTGTTTGCATGGAGGTAAAAATAATATAACTTATTGTAATAATCGATAAAAATCTCTTTCTATTTAAAAGTAAGGCAAAAAGTGAAAATCAGACAATATTTGCTAAATGTGCAACCCGTCATGCCATTGTAAAAATTAAATATATGAAAATATTAAGTATAATATAATATCGAGTAAAAATACTTTCTTTAATATTTCGAAATCATGAGATGATAAACAGAAAAAAAATATAATATCAAAAGAAATAATTTAGAAATGGATTTCCAGCACCAACCGATTGAAATATATCAAATCAGTAGCTTCTAACGGCAGGAGCAGCTAAATTAGGTGATGAAATCTCACCAGAAAAATTGCTTTTGACTGGGTTAAAAGTGTCCAAAAGGATTTTGGACTGGATTTGTATGAAGGGTGTCAAATAAGATATGTTTATAGCTATACCGATAATTAGGGCAATTAGGGTTACTTTAAAATACTTTATTTTGATTTTTTGCTTTCAATACAAAAAAAATGTTAAGAGAAAAGTAATTAGATAAAATGAAACTCATCTATGCGCAAAGAAAACTTCTGCAAATAAAATTCCTAATACACCTTGATGATATAAATTTTTGCAGCGTGGCAAAATACCTAAGAATAATAAGAAAAAGACTCCATCAAAAAACTGTTTTCTTATGGAGTGCAAGAAAATCAAGTATTGAGGTAATGAGATAGAAAATAAAAAGCTTATTATGATTTTTTTTCTAAAAGATAATTTAGTCCAAGATCACAACAGCAAATAAAATGCAAGAAAATAAGATAGGATAGTGGTTATTTCCAATGAAAGAAAAGCAAATCAAAAACTACCAGTAAAAAGATCAGCAGTATATAAAGACATAAAATATCCTGGTTCGTACCAAATAGAAACCGATTCAAATATTTTTTCTGTCGTTCCGTAGCTTTTATATTCCATGTAATAAGATGCAAAATCAACTCCAGATGGGAATTGATATCACATTAAATAAGGATAAAAATAACCTAGAAAAACAATAGAAAGTAAGAATACAACTAATAAAATATTTCTATACATAAGTGGAAAGAAAATATTTTAGAAATCTCACGGAAGGATGATAAGTGTGTTTTTTTTTAAATTCAGATATAAATTTAAAACAAGCATAAATTAAAACCGGTGGATAAAGCAAAACAAACCAATAAAACCAAGAGTAGTAATGAGTATTCAGCACTAAAGAATCTTTTGCTCTTAGCAAGAGATTCCAAGGATAACCAAATAAAATAAAAAATATATTATAAAATTGTAGTTTAGCACTATCACCTAAAAAGAAAAAATATTTACTACGCACTTCCTTGTTGACAAATAAATAAGAATCAGCTTTGCGATGTGTCATATGGTAAATATAACTTTCTTTTAAATCTGGTACCACAAGCCCATGAAAGATAAAATTATTCCACCTAGGGTCTAAATACTCAATTTCTTCCTGAAAAAATATATTTAATAAATCTTGGTCTACGCAGTGTAGTTTATCAAAATTTGAATATAAAAAATCATTCATTTTTTGAAAAAATGAAGGCATTCGACGAATAATTTTTAAATTAAAAAGTAAGACTCATGAGTTCACATATTTTTCAACAGATAGCCCAAAATTATTCTTTATTTGTTTTGTTAAAAAACTTTTTCACAAAATATCTTCCACTCATCCCAAAGATTTTTCTATAGGCTGTGAGTATAACAAATAAAGATCAGAATTAACAACAATATCTACATCAAGATATATCACTCTTTCAACACTTTCAGGTAATAATTGTGGTATAAATATACGAAATAGCGATTCTATGGAAAATCTAGATTTCAAATCCATATATTCGAGAGAATAAGGTAAAACAATTATTTCAAAAGTAAAACTATATGTAGCAAGTGCGCGTAACTTAATTTCAAAGAAAGAGCGTGATTCTTCATCCCTAGCACAGAAAAAAAGATGCAAGGGGTGAGATGTATAATATTTAGCCGAATTAATAGCTACTATTAAATAATTGACAAATTTCTCATCACAAGACATAAATATATATATAGGTGAGGAGAACTGATTCATAAAAAAACTAATTAACGCCACTTAGAGTGGCTCTATAATTCTGATAAACTTGGGCAATCCCTACTTCAAGATCAATAAGATGTTTCCATCATAGATTATGAATTTTTGATACATCCATTAATTTTCTTGGAGTCCCCTCAGGCTTACTCAAGTCTTTTACGATTTTACCCTCATATCAAATAATCTTAACTACTAGCTGAGTTAAATCATTTATAGAGATTTCGATACCTGAACCAATATTAACAAATTCTTTTCAATCATAATTTTCCATAAGAAAATAGCATGCCTCGGCAAGATCGTCCACATGAAGAAATTCTCTCAAGGGTGAGCCAGTGCCCCACATAACTACTTCTGAATCATTATTTTGTTTTGCAGTGTGCACCTTACGGATAATTGCTGGTAAAACGTGACTTGTATTTAGATCATAATTATCATTAGGGCCATAAAGATTTGTGGGCATTGCTGAAATAAAATTGCAACCATACTGATCCCTGTAGGCCTCACATAACTTAATCCCCGCAATTTTTGCTATAGCATAGGGCTCATTTGTTAGCTCGAGGGGTCAGGTAAGCAAAAATTCCTCTTTGAGTGGCTGAGGTGACATTTTTGGGTAGATACAGGAAGACCCGAGAAAAAGTAGCTTAGTAACTCAAGTTTTATAAGAAGCATGAATAATATTTGTAGCTATAGCAAGATTATCATATAGGAATTCAGCTCTAAAAGTATTATTTGCAAGAATTCACCCCACTTTTGCTGCTGCTAAAAAAACATATTCTGGTTTTTCATAACTAAAAAAATCTTCTACAGCTTTTTGATTACGCAAATCTAATTCGCCAGAAGTTCGAAGGCAAAAATTTGAAAATCATTCATTGCGTAATTTTCTTTCTATTGCACTACCCACCATCCCGCGATGACCAGCTATAAATATTTTTGAATTTTTATTCATTATTCGTTATAATTTAGATATGGCATGCCCCTTTCTTTTAAAAACTGATCCTGTTTAGCTAATTTTAAATCAGATTCCATCATTTCTTCGACAAGTAGATTCAAGTCATATTTTGGGCTCCAATGTAATTTTTCGTAAGCAAGAGTAGCATCCCCTATCAATTCATCTACTTCAGTTGGACGATAATATTGTGAGTCAACTGCAATAACTTCATTTCATATCTTTGGAACACTATTTGTCAGTCAGAGCTCTTTGATTCGTAATTCATTAATAGAATCAATAATACCAACTTCTTTTAAACCAGAACCATAAAAAACAAGTGATATCCCTAAATATGCAAAAGCAACTCTCACAAATTCTCTGACCTGAGTAGTTTTTCCTGTTGCTATGACAAAATCTTCTGGTTTTTCCTGCTGTAGCATAAGATACATAGCTTCTACATAATCCTTTGCATGTCACCAGTCACGCTGCGCATCCAGGTTACCTAAATATAGTTTATCTTGCAATCATTGGGCAATTTTAGTAATGGCACGAGTAATTTTCCTGGTTACAAAAGTACCTCAACGAACAGAGGATTCGTGGTTAAAAAGTATACCATTACAGGCAAACATGTTATACGCCTCACGATAATTCACCGTTATCCAGTATGCATAAAGCTTGGCGACGGCATAAGGCGAACGAGGATAAAAGGGAGTTTTTTCATTTTGTGGTACCCTTTGTACGAGACCATAGAGTTCAGAACTAGATGCTTGGTAAAACTTAACTTTGTTTGTAAGTCATAAAATTCTTATAGCCTCCAAAATTCTCAATGTACCCAAAGCGTCAACATCCGCAGTATACTCTGGAATTTCGAATGAAACTTTAACGTGTGATTGTGCTCACAAATTATATATTTCATCTGGTTGGATTTCTTGAATAAGGCGGGTGATTCACGAACCATCAGTAAGATCTCAGTAATGAAGAAAAAACCGACGATTTTTATCGTGAGGATCCTGATACAATGGATCAACTCTACTTGTATTAAAAAGAGAGTTTCTTCTTTTAATACCATGGACCACATATCATTTTTTCAGCAAAAAATCAGCAAGATAAGAGCCATCTTGTCATGTTATACCCGTAATAAGAGCTTTTTTCATAATTTCTAACGTTTATAAAAAGTACCATCAACTTGCAACAATTGACCAGTTTGAGCATCAGAATAAGTATATTCCAATGAATACAAAATAAAGTCCTTACTTTGCACATATTTTATCATATCTTCAAATAAGGTTTCTCATTTGTATAGAGGCACTATCGACATTTCTAATTTTATTCATCTTATATTTTTTATGGCTCTCGTAGCACCCTCAAGGATATTCTTTTCATATCATTGGGCATCGATCTTTAAAAGAATATTATCACCTTCTTGATAAAATTCATCTATAATTGTATCTAGTTTGCGCATTACAATATTTTCAGTGCCTATAAAGACTGAATCTGGGGCAACTTTTAAATGAAGTGGTAACATCTCCAAAACAGAACTACTTTGCGAATTTTTAGCAACATTAATTATGGCTGCTCAGTCTATATTACCAATGGCCATATTATAGACTATCCATTTATGATCTTTTCTGGCTTGACTCTTTAAATACTCAAAAGCATTATGAAGTGGCTCAAAAGAAATAATTTCACCCAGAAACCCCTGTTCTCTCATAGATTGGGCATACTGGCCTATATTTGCTCAAATATCAAGTATTTTATTGATCTTAAAATATTTTATTGATTTCATTCTAGCATCTAGGGGCAAGTCTGGATATTTTTTCAACTGCAAACCCATTTTTCTGAGAATTTTATTTACAAAATGCATAAATTATAGCTTAAGTTTTCAATTAGAGTAATTAATGCAAATTGTATATCTGAGCATTATTTTTATATATTACGTGCCAATACTATTTATCAAGTAAATAATAAAAATGATTTCGTGCGCAAATTAAGTATATACTTATACTCATCAAATAAAACTATTCTATGAAATATACACGTCCCTACATATTGCTTCCTGGGATACTTCTGGGATTTTTATTGTTGATATTATCAAACAACAGTATTTCCAATCAAAATTATCTAAAAAATCATTCCTATAAAGAGAAAACAGCAATGTACAAAAATTATAGAGATGAAAAAAATATTGTTATGTTAGGGAATTCTCTTACCTATAGAACAAATTGGGAGGCACTATTAAACCAGGCCAGCGTATCAAACATGGGTATAGACAATGATATAACCGAGTGATATATGAACAGATTAAATTATGTTATTAATTTGAAACCTAAAATATGTTTTATAGAAGGTGGGATAAATGATTTAAAAAAAGGTATCCCCGATGAAGAAATCATAGATAATTTAAATCAAATAATACTTTTTTTAAAACAAAATAATATAATACCCGTATTAACGAGTGTTCTATTGGTAGGAGAAAAACATACCAATGCGGAAAACATTAATAAATGAGTTAATAGATTAAATCTAAAAATAGATAAACTCTCGAAAGAAGAAAATATTTATCTGATAAATCTCAATTCAACTTTAACAAAAAATGGCTTTCTTTCATCTAATTATTCACTATCAGACGGTATCCATTTAAATGAGAAGGCATATAAAATTTGGGGGGAAGAGGTAACTAAAATTCTAAATTATAGCAAAATATAAAATAGGTAAAAACATTTACAAGATAAAATATCTATTATAGTTAATTAAATATGAGAGAAAAACTAAGTATTACTGGCATTATAAAAACTTTTGATAGGAGTGCTTGTCTAGAGAGTTTACTCAGATCTGTAAAGGAAAATAGAGAAAGTATGTGATTAAATTTTATAATTGCTGACGATAGCAAAATATCATCAAAAGCGAAAATGACAATGATGTTTTGAGATATTGTTGAGGAATATATCGAAATGCCTTACGATTCATGAATTAGCAAGTGAAGGCAATTTGCCTTAGAAAAAATAAAAACTAAATATTTTTTATTGTGTGATGATGATTTTATTTTCTCTGAAAAAATAAATTTCTCTTATCTATTAGAAATACTTGAAAAAAACAAATTAGACATATTAGCGGGAACTTTAAACGATAAGCCAGAATTTTTGTATAGAATTGGCTCATTTTTCTCCCAAATTAAGAAAAAAAATTATGAAAATGCATTCTCGATTTTGTTTAAAAAAAAGATAAACAGAGTATTTTTTGGGAAAATTATAACCTGAGAATTTGAGTACTGAAAATATAAATTTGAGTACTGAAAATATAATAAAAAAATATCTAAAAATCTCCTCATGGTTGATTATACAAGTAATTTTTTTATATGAAGAACTGACAGTATTAGAAAAGCTGGGTGATGGAAAAATTTAGGCAAGATAGGCAACGAGCATGGTCTTTTTTTTCAACGCATGAAAGATAACAAATTAAAAGTAGCTATTTTAAAAGAAGGCTTTACTGCAATTCACAGACAAATCTTTTCAGTCAAGTATCTATTAAAACGTTTTAGAAAATATGATAATAAGAAATCTGAGGAAGATTTTAAAAAAATACCCAATAATTAGCTATAAAAACGGTTTACAAATTTCTCCACATCGAAGAAACGCTCTTCAATTAAATTAAGTTCGTCTGGTTTAAAGTCCCACCATTTTATTTTTAATAATTTATTGATCACATCTGCCTCAAATCTATACCCCTTTATAGCAATCGGACAACCAACAGCAATTGCATAAGCAGGTATGTCCTTTGAAACCACAGCTCAAGCTCATATCACTGCTCCATCTCAAATTGTAACACCATCCAACACCGTAACATTTGCACCAATAAATACATCATTACCAATAATAATTTTCTTTCTTTCTTCTATTTTATCATTCTTTGACAAAGTAATCCCATTTTGTTTCATGGTAGAATAAAACATAGGATGAGTTGAAATTCATCTCAACGGATGGATACCGAGACCACAACGGAAATAAGGACCTATAGAACAAAATTTTCCAATTTCAGAGAGAGAAATACGGGAATCAAATGAGATATATGTATAATCACCAACAGAAGTATTTGAAATAACGTACGATTCATAAAATTTCGTATGTTTCCCTCTGAAAGAATCTAAAAAATAACATTTCTTTTTAAAAGAAAAATAACAAATGACAGTACGTAATATCTTTTTTAAATAAAAGAACATATTAAACATAAGACTACTTTGCTGAGTAAAGTTTTTATTGTATTTTCCCATTAATTAAAATATTTAGAGTAGAAAAATAAAAATATAAGATAAACAAATCCTGGAATGTATTTTGGTTTTTTAAATAAGTATTTAAATATATTGAGGATATGTTTTTTTTTATCCGATAAAAGCTCAGGATTATTCGCTATCAAATAATAATCTCGCATTCATTTTCGACGATTCTGAGCCCAAGAACAAAAATTTTTTCTATTTCTAGCAATATGAAAAAGAGTACATCTTGGCTCATAAAAAATTTTTTCAGAGACTGAAATAATCTTTCAGGCCAAATGTGTATCATCACAACTATAGATACATTTTTTTTCAAAAAAGCCAACTCTATTTAATAACTGTCGAGTGACAGCAAAATTACCACCACAAAGATGAAATGTAGTAGAGTCTTTATATACTTTCCAAACCTTCTCAAATCAAAGAGCCCCTCATCACGGATATCAAATTAAACTTATGCAGTCACTAATATATCACTGTCATAGTGGTATATCACAGCCAGCAGTTACCACTTGGCATCTACCAAGTAATATGGGCCTTACGAGGAATTCAAGCCAGTGATTATTTTGTGCCCACTCATCATCATCTATCCAGACTAAAATATCGCCCAGTGAGTGTTCAATAGATTTGTTTCTATAAAAACCAAATCATAGTCAATGCGGATATGAATAAATATGATATTTTATATTATTTTTATTCAGTGCGTCTATTTTATTCGTAGTTATCTCTCATTGTAGAATAATGACAATTTCGTATTCAAAGTCAGTCTCCTGGAGAAAGACTGTTTCCAGTGTCTGGTATATAGTTTCTCTTCATAAAGTAAGTATGCAAACAGATATCATAATTTAAATCAAAGTAATGAGATAGTATTTTATATAAAAACAACTTTATAAATTAAAACAAGCTTGCTTCAAAAAATTTAAGAGATCTTTTCTTAATATAGCATAGTTTATTTTGCAGGTATTCAACCTTTTCATAATTAATCCCATTAAGAAGACATCTTTTTTCAATTCTAAATAAAAAAGATTTGTGTAATATAAAGATATACCCATAATCAATAATACCTACGCTGTGTCCTAGTTTTTGTGCTGTCTTAAGGGCAATGAAAAGCCTGTGATGCAAATCAATGATTGATTATTGTGTGTCTAATGAGAATACCAATTCTTATAATTAATTAAAATAAACTTGGCTTTATTCTTAATAAAATTATTATATCGAGAAGAAACAGAGCAACCAAAATAATTTTAATATAAAATATACTAATTATGATCACTAAATACCTATCTTCATGAAATCTTGAAATTATACGGAACAATAAAATTATGGAACTCCTTGAGGGAGATATCCTAGAACTAGGGTGCTGAGCAGGAAAAATCCCAGAATATCTGTCTAAATATAAAACTAATGTTTGATATACATGAATTAATCATTCCAAGGATGGGGTTGAAAATTTAAAAAAAAAATTCCCTGAATATAATTTTTTAGACCATGATCTAGATTATATATTTGCTTTACCTGAAGGTAAGAAAGTTGATACAGTGCTTGCTGTAGCTGTCATAGAACACATATATAATCAAAAAAATTTTTTCATTACCGCAGTTGAGAATCTTAAGCCTGGATGAAAAATAATTATTACAACACCTACAAATTTTGGAAATGACATTATTTATCCTCTCATGTGTAAATTTTGATTCAGAAAATGAATTGGTGTGCTTATGGACCACATAACTATTTATAATAGAACCCGTTTTTTAGTGGTCGCAAACGATTTTAATTTAGAAATTGAACATTTTGAAAAATTCGAATTCTCCTGTAACCAGATGATTATTTTTAGAAAAAAATAGTAGTTACCGTGTAAAATATCTATATTCATTTTTTCCACCCCATAAGCCCCCAATCCCATCACTAGAACGGACTCTGTCAGTAAAAATCGATGAAGAAGAGATATAAAACGCTATAAAAGAATTTTTATTACCCTGAACGCTGTTGCATTCAAATTTCTCATGACTCACGCCCCAACTCGTACCCAAGTGATTCATGATCTGTGTAAGATTTTCATAAATAATAGTTTTATCGTTGTTAAGAATACTCCATGTAGCCCTGCGGGGCAGATTAATACATCCATGTTCAGTTTTTCCTAAAACAAGAGGTCACAGTGCCCAATCAAGGGCATGAGATGTGCTAAAGCTGAATTTGACCCATTTTTTTACATCACCTGTACGATTACGGATTAATATTTCTTTGCTTCCTAGCTTAGTAAAATGATGATAATTTAGAAGTCCTGCAAGATTTGGGTCATCATATTTTGAGAGAGCATCGAGTGGTTGAGTCTCTAGAGCATCTCGCATCTCTACATACGACTTCTGGATGGGTGAGGCAGAATGACCATTATTGGCATAAAAAAGTGTCCAGCCGCCACCATCAGTCTGCATGTCACAGAAAACCTCGGTTTTTTTACCATTCACATCTATGTTGTATACTCCTGACTTTCGTTGAATAATGCCATTATTTAAATTGTAGATATCTAGGCAGCTCTTCAGCGTTTCGAGACCAATAATTCTTCTCATATCCACATCAGAGATATCGAGCTTTCGCTGTTCCAATTTTTTCATCACAAGAGGAGTATTTGACGCATCGAAAAGAAAAAGCTCAGTAGTAGCCGTTCAAACGCTGTAGATAGACTTATCTCAGAGAGTAGTCCGAGACAAATCTCATGAATCCAGAAAAGCCATAATCTCAAAAGTTTTCTTATCGGGCAATAACGCGTAAAAATACGATTCTCATGTTTTTGGGTCAAGAAGAGTATTAATACCAATACTTTCATAGATAGAAGCAGGTACGCGCCCTTGAAATCCCAGAGGCATCTCTCAGAATGTAATTTCGAGAGCATTATCAGGAAGAGGGAGTGTAATTCATCGCTGAAGAGCACTCAGGAGAGATTGTTTAATCAAATCTAGATTCCGTATACGGATCTGATCTGGCGTTTCTGAAACTGCAAGCTTATCACCGGTGTTGTCTGAAGTAGGACTTTCAGAATCAGCTGTACGAAAGGCAAAAAACCATACTCATACGCCAATAAGTACGACCAAAAGAATGGATCCTATAATAACGAGATTCTTGCGCGAAGGGAGCTTCATAACTTCCACGATAGTATCAAATTTCTGTGAGATGCAAAGTGATTATTCCCCCATATCTTCAAAACCATGGTCTAATGAAGATTTCATCATGGGGAGATTTTGTTTACGAATTTTTGGCATACCTTTTTGTGGAAAAAATAATTCAGAAGCTATGAATTCACCATTTTTGGAAATTGCCCCTTCAAAGATAACAGGTTTGTCGAGTATAATTTTTGCTTTTTTCTTCTCACAATCATCATCCAGGCAAGTTAGAGTTACTTGCCAAGTTTGACCATCAGGAGTATGACCATAGATGATATCTCCTTCGATACTGAGAACACGTAAGGGTAATGTGCCATCTTCAGGTCTAGGGAGCATACCAGCAAATCATTGACGTAAGTCTCTGTACCGTGGTTCAAATCGTTGCATCTGTCGATCTGAGAAATGAGCCGCGCCTGTGAAATATATGATTGCTCAACCGAAAAGAGAACCAAAAATGAGTATGCTAGCGACCGTACCAGTGTGAAAACGATAACCACGATCTGTTTTAGAAAATATAAAATAGGTCACAGTAAGCGCCAAAATCATCCCAATTCACCACAGATATGGGAGAGCAAGTAACCAGCCAAAATTATCCTGCGTTTCTATCCAACGAAGGTAGACTCTTTCGGGAAGTGAAAATTCGAGAATCATCAATGCACAAGCAAATGACCCAAGTATAATCGTTGCAATACCAGTGCTCCAGAGACCAACATGTAATACAATGTACTGCCACCGAGGACGAGGGTGGATATTTTTTGTATGAATATTGGCTAATATGGATTCTCGGAGTTTAAGCATAGGTAAAAAGGTGAGAAAATTGTGGTTCGTGGGTAAGGGCCAAAAAATGCTTCTTCGCTCGATTCAGGAGGGTTCAAACAGTGTTAACAGGTATTTGGAGGATATCACTGATCTCCTCGTAACTTTTTTCCTCTATAAAAAAGAGGAGGATAACTGTTCTATACTTTTCAGGTAGGCTTCGAATGATATCTCTGACACCCTGCTTTTCCGCATCTTTGGAAAGATGAAAAGAGATATTTTCATTGCTCGCAATTTTTTCTATAAGGGCCTGATTATTATCATCTTCTGCATCGAGACTCAGGGTGTTTTTCTTGGAATTTTTACGGAGATAATCGACACAGACATTATGAGCAATACGGTAAATCCAGCTACTGAGCTTGAGATGCGTATCAAATCCATTGAGCGATCGATACGCCTTGATAAAAATTATCTGCCCGAGCTCTTCTATTTCTTCATGAGGAGCGCCTGTCATACGGCCAATATATCGCAGGATGGATTCCTCGAAACGATCAATAATAAGTACGTAATTATCAGGATTTTCGAGGGTTTTGGTTACGAGCTGGGAATCTGTGAGATTTTCAGACATGGTTTTAAGTATAGTACAAAAGACAAAGTTCAAAATACAAAATGAACGTATTTGATGAAAAACTGAAACGAGAGTCTGTGAGCTATAATAAACTCCCCTGGGTTTCAGGGGAGTTTATGAGAATAATTATTCTCCTTTGCGACCCTCACCACGTGGACCGTGTCCACCCATTCATTTTTCACCCATCATTCACTTACCCATTGGACCGAACCCTGGTCCTCCCACATCCGGGAGTGTACCATTTGTCTTGTAGTATTCTACGAGGGTGTTGAAGTGTTTCTGGAGTTTTTCATCATTTGGTGCTTTTGGTGCATCATCTCCTGGATGGTTTGCGACCATTGCAGCCCTCTGTGCTTCTACGGCTACTTTGAAAGCAGCAAAATCATTGTTCTTGACTGCTGTCTCTATCTTAGCCTGAGTTTCAGTACGTGCTTTATGAGCAGCTACAATCTTCTGAAATTCTGCTTCCGTCGGGATCTGAGCTATCATAGCATTTTTAAATGCTGTGTAATCGCCAGCGATAACTGCATTTTCTATTGTTGTATGTTCCATATGTTTCTGAACCATTTCAGCAAATTCAGCTTCTGTAATTTTAGACTTCGCTGCATCAGGAAGGCTAGCATATTTATTAGCTTCTACAGCTGTTTTTACAGCCGAGAAATCGCCACCTTTGGCCATTTTACCATTCACAGCAGCAAATGAGAGAGAGCCCAGAGCGAGGACGCCTATACCGGCACTTATAAGAAGAGTTTTTGTATTCATAAAAATTGAGTGAGAAATAAAGGGCAATCAAAAAGAAAAATAGAGGAGCGAATTATGTGCGATGAGTTAGCTCAGCACGATAGATTCAAATTAGTTGATACTTTTCGTTGCCTGTAAATGGTATTACGCAGAAAAATGGAAAATATTTCAAAATTGTTTCAAAAATTCCTCTCTATTATTCATCATTCATTATTCTTTTGTCATTAATTATAACCATCACTCCATCATCTTCGTCAGTTTGTACCAATTTATATTGTATTCAAGAGCTTTCCAGATACTCATGAAATCCATCCATTTTCCATCGATACTTGATAGCATCATCGATAATAATTATTCCATTTTCTGATAAAAGAGGGCGAGAAAGATCAAAAAACTCACGTGTCATACGAAAGGCTCCATCAATAAAGATACAATCAAATCTCTCTCTTGGTATATTCTGAATAATGCTCATAGGATGGGAACAAACAACCTCTTCAGCACCACAAACGAAAGCAGGAAGAATCTCTCTTGCATCACAATAATAGAGAGAGAAATTATCTATTTCTTGTTGGTTGATATCCGAGGTTACCTTTGGTGGAAAATCCGCCGGAGAAAAACTACCTTCATTCGTCATTCGTCATTTTGCCTGCCGGTAAGCAAGGTCGTCATTCGTCATTTTGTTAAATATCTGAATATTATACCTTAGCTCCTCAAATGCATGCCGTGAGCATTCAATCGAAGTAATCTGGGCTTCTGGGCAAGCCAGAGCAAGCATCATCGTGGAAAAACCATTTGCTGGACCTATTTCTAGGATATTTTTGATACATCGCGATTGAAGAGTTTCTATCAAAAAGAACGCCGTATTCCAAGAGATATTTGGGATATTCCTCTCTCCGCCCTTTTCTTTCATTTTTTCGAGAAAAAAACTCAATTTTTGAGAAATATGTGAAAAAATCTTCTCTTTAGGCGAAGTAAAAGTCATACTCACATGCTAGAGATTTGCAAAAAAGGTCAAATTCTGATACAGTGAAGGTATGCTTCCTGCAACAAAAATATCATCCGATAATGTACTCGAAGATTATTTTCTCGAGCTAGTCATACATAAACACGTCATTGACCGAGAAATACGCGACACTATTGTCGTTATAGATGAGAGCAAACTCCATACAGACTATAGAATTCTCATCAAAAAAGTACTTTTTTGAAAAAAAAATCTCTATCTCGAAAATTGGGGTACTCTCGGTAATAGCCTGCTCGATATGGTTCATACCGAAAATATCCGTGGCCATGAAATCGATACCTATGGTGTTATATTAGGGATTATGCTCCGTGTCATAGAAGAAGTTTTTGACGTAGATGACGAGATGTTCAATGATTTTCTTCTCTCAGAAAATAAGGAAGACATCGAACATAGACTCATCATTCTCATAAAGAGAGTGCTTGATTTTATCGAAACAGGACTCAGAGAAATGTTCCAAAATACGAAACATCTCGAAAAGCCAATTATTGACGGGCATATAAGAAAAGAATTTACCATCATTCATGATACACTCCTACAGTATTCTGGTCTTATTCTAGAATCAGAAGGAGATCATATACGAGAACTCAAACTCGAAGTAGATGAGCTCGTCGTAAAAATCAAACAGAAAAAGAAGGATTTAGGTCGCTTGACGCGATAATTTGCTTCCAAGAGAAAAATTCTTACCCTGGTGGACACTATGAGCATCTATACGATTACATGATGAGCAGAAACTCAATGAGAAATCTGGGTGAGTGGATCAAAAAATGCTGCCCTGCCTATGATTGCGAACACTCTCTTCTTTGAAACGGCAGAGCTATCAAATGTGCCCGATATTTCCGATGTTCATCTGATGAAGGAAATCCTCGAGAGTCTCGGGTCAAAAGTAACATTCGAAAATAATGTATTTTCAGTCGAGAATAGTAAATTAAGCATAGCAAATCTCAAACAAGATCTTTTCAAAAAAGCACGTGCGACATATTATTTTATTCCTCCCCTCCTCGCAAAATTTGGGGAGATAACTCTCGGCTATCCTGGCGGTTGTAATCTAGGAAAACGACCAATAGATGGTATCGTAAAGGGGCTAGAAAAACTGGGATATGAAAGCCATCAACTTGTTGAGACTCTTTCATTTACAGGTCAAAGTCATGAGAGAGATATTACTGTTAATGCCTATTTTTCTGTAGGAAGTACTATTGTCTTACTTCTTGCAGCACTAAGCAGAAAAGCTCCAACAAGAATAGAGCTCGGTGCCTACGAACCTCACGTCATGAATCTCATCGATGTGTTACGAGAAGCTGGTGCAGAAATAGCCCTCAGATACGATCATACCATTATCGTGAAACCAAAGGAGATGAAAAAACATCTCAGGGGACGAGTTATCGGTGATTATCTCGTTGGGTGAACCCTTGCAGTTATCGGAGCTCTCACAGCCAAAGAATATATAGATATTCATGACGCTCGGATAGAAGATCTCTCTGCGTTTCTCATCAGTATCGAAAAAATGTGAGTAAAATTTGAAAAAAAAGATGATATTCTCCGGGTATATCGGTCAAAAAATCTGAAAGCAACTGATATCCAAACCAATATCTATCCAGGATTCCCTACTGATCTTCAATCTCCAACAGCTATACTGATGTCTCAGGCAGAAGGAGTCAGTCATATTCATGAAGTCCTCTTCGAAGGGCGACTGAACTGGCTCGTCGAGCTAGAAACCATGCGAGGGCATATAGCCCTGATGAATCCTCACGAAGCTATGATTTTTGGAAAAACCCCACTCCGTGGTGCAAAAGTATCAAGCTGGGATCTCCGATCAGGAGCAGCAATGCTCATAGCAGGTATGATTGCCGAAGGTACTACTGAGCTCCATAATGTCTCCCACATCGAGCGAGGATATGAGAATTTCGTGGAGAGACTCCAGGGAATTGGGGCGAAGATTGAAAAGAAGAACTAATTATTCCAAAAAACTGAAAAACAGAATTGGGTTTTTAGGGGCAAAACTGTCTAAGGTCCATGCTGCGTGGAACTGTAAGATGAAAGCAGTCCGAGTTTTTTGCCCCTAAATTGTTTTGGGTACTTTTGCAACCAAAAGTACCAAACGAATTAAGTATCGGCCTAGATTCGACCTCGCGCTCGTCTCGCTTGGCTGGAATAACGGAAATTAATGCTTCTGGCTACCTAATTTCTGAGCAAGCAATCTCTTCCCCTCAATAATAGTCTTGAATTCTTTCACTCCGAGCTGACCAGAAAAAGCAGCTTTGAGACCAGAAAATCCTGCCATTTTGAGAGCAAAAGACATTTTTTTATCATCATCCAAAAGACCCACCTGTTGGTTGGTTTTGGAGAGAATGTCTTTGACAGAAGAAGCCATAAATAGATTATTCGTTACCATCCTTATTATCCCGAATATCCTCTACCCTCACTCTAATACGAGTCTGATATTCAAAAAGTTCTCTTTGTTCGGCAGAAAGATGGTCACTTGGTTGTTCTCAGAGAGGCATAGTGTATAAATTATTTATTTTTATCCTTTTCTTCTTTTTCAGGTTTCACTACTCACACTTTACCTGATTTGATTTCTTTTTCAATTTTATCCATGATTTTTGGATGTTCATTGAGGTATTGTTTTACATTGTCGCGACCTTGGCCAAGCTTCTCTCCATCATAGGTATAAAACGCACCTGATTTACCTACAAATCCTTTCTCAACACCGAGGTCAATGATTTCTCCAACCTTTGAGATACCTTCGTTATACATGATCTCGAGTTCTGCTTCTCGGAATGGCGGAGCAATTTTATTTTTGACGACTTTGACACGCGTCACATTTCCAAGAATTTTTTTGTCATCACCAGCCCCCTCTTCGATAGCCGCACGACGACGTATATCAACACGCTGAGAAGCGTAGAATTTGAGAGCATTTCCTCCTGTTGTTGTCTCAGGATTACCGAACATCACTCATATCTTCATACGAAGCTGATTGATGGCGATAAGGAGACATCCTGATTTACTGATGGCGCCCGTCACTTTGCGAAGTGCTTGAGACATGAGACGAGCCTGGAGACCCATATGAGAATCACCCATGGACCCCTCTATTTCTGCTTTTGGTGTGAGGGCTGCAACGGAATCAAGGACGATGATGTCCACTGCTCATGAATGCACCAATGCATCAATAATTTCTAATGCTTGTTCTCCATAATCTGGCTGAGAGATAATGAGTTTTTTTATATCGACTCCCAGCTTTGCTGCATACTGAGGATCGAGAGCGTGTTCTGCATCGATAAATGCTGCAGTTCCTCCGGCTTTTTGTACTTCAGCAATTGCATGAAGTGCGAGTGTTGTCTTACCAGATGATTCTGGACCAAAGATTTCGACAATACGACCCTTTGGATACCCTCCACCGAGAGCTTCATCGAGCTTGAGACTTCCAGAAGAAATCATCTCCACTGGGATATGAGGTTTTTCACCCATAACCATCACGGCTCCAGCACCATATTGTTTTTCGATCATTTTGAGTGCGGCCTGGAGAGCTGCTTTTTTGTTGTCATCCATAAACTGAAAGAGAGAAAGTAAGTCTTACAAAAACATGTAAGTACACCCAAGTATAGACACCTATTTTCAAATTTCAAGCAATTCCGTAAAATCTTGATAATGACTATTGGAAGAAATTATTTAATGTATAATTATAAATGTACAATGAAAGATTTTACTATTCCTCAATTACACATTATACATTGATTATTTAACAAGCACTCTCTTATAGTGTTCCTTGAGGCTCTCCTCCGTACCATAGGAAATCTTTCGACCCTTGCAGGTCTGGCAGGTAAATTTCATTTTTTTTGGATCAGCTCGGTCTGTTTCGACGAATTTTTTGCAATCATGGCAGAAAAAAACGATAGCTCCTCTGTCAGGATTGAAAGTAATTTTTTCTTTTCCATAGGTGGAGACATTCACGAGGTCGCTTTTGATGCCATAGAATCCGGCAAATTTTCCTTCTGGAGCTGGTACAATAGGAGTGGCTGCATCTGACATAAAACTATAACGATTAACTATAAACGATTAACTCATATTGATTGTAGAGAAGAGAGGATATTTCCTGTGAAAAAGATTATTGACAAAATAAATATTCAAATTATGATTGAACTTAAAACAATTTGATAATTATGAACTCTCCTTGAGAAATCGACTGAAACAGCTCTAGCCTACCAATGAGATGACCGCACCCTCTGAGAGAATTTAGGATACCAGACCAAGCAACTCTCGATACAATAATATGGCGAGAAAGTGTTCGCGACGAATTCGAGGCACACGAACAAGCACAAAAGATGACATTTTGGAGCATGAAAAATGGTAATTATAGCATCCAAATACGCCCCTGAGATGAGATTCAGATTATTGGACAATTAAAATCTGGAGAGTGGGCGTGCATGTTAGTCATGGATTCTGATACCACAAAAAAAGACACTGATGCGGAAGATGATATTGATGGCCCTTGAGAGGACTTTTACCCGGGAAATTATGTGCGAGTCCCAGACGACATCATCCGTATCTGGTTATCAATTATAGATGAAAACGAGAACACTCGGGAAAAAGAGTGGTGAGAGGTAAAACAACTCATGAAATTTGCGGCTGCAGAATTTTGAACATTGATCAACGATACATCAACACCAGAATCTACCCCAGAGTCAGTGGTACCTGAAGCAACTTCAAAAGAAAAAACCATTTGATGGTTGAGCCATTGGAAAAAGAAACTACTGCGCAGTATAGAAAACTAATTTATCCAATTATTTTTATATGAAAGTCTCCGATGTATCAAATTGCTGTGAACTCATCTGATGAGAATGAGATGCTTGGCGTCGTTATCTGGATTTACAGGAAGCCTTGGTAGAAACACGACCGGCTGGTCTGCAAGATCATATGGGAAAGGAATTCCGCCGACCCCGAGGAAGCCGTCTCCATTATGGACTCTACCACGATGTCTTGGGTAAGAGCTGGTCGGAAATTATGAAAGACCCGTTTCCAGCGTGATTACAGGTGAAGAATAGTTGCGGTGTTTGTCACGAACTAGAGTATCATTGTTTATGATCTCCAACACGCTTTCCAAATGTTTGTCGCTTCAGTCTCTGAAACAGTCTCTGCGTTCATCAAGAGGATGCTCATCTCTTGACTACTGTTGAGAGATTGGTACTTATTGGAAAACACATGGATGGATAGATCCTGAAGTCGCAAATAAAATTCTTGCTCAAGCGTTAGTATACGTAGATACCGGTGGTCGTATCGATGGAATTGTTGTAAGAGCAAATGCATTTGAAAGGATGCATGAGGATGAAAGATGATCATTTTTTCTTGATGTGCAGAGGGAAAATTGGATCTTTTCTCCTGGCGTCATCAACCTCATCAATCAAACAAACTTTAAGATGAGAAATTTTGATTCAAAAGAGGATATAAGGAAAATGATACGGCCTCTACAGCATGCTTTTGGGAAAATGGTATCTCGTTGTCTCTCTGATGCTCAATGTGTACTCGAAGAAATGGGCGAAAAAGAAATCAATAGGCCTCTCTTGTGAGCAAAGGATATTTGTACTCATTTTGATACGGATAACCTCTGAAAAGTCGTGAGACAACTCTACTGGGATCCAGCGAGTACTCCATTAAATTAACAGGGTTTATTGACAAAATAAATATAATCATAATATACATATACTTTAACGAGTAATTAGTGTAATTATGCAATCAACTTACAATTGAGCGGAACATGAAGCAATAAGGTGAGAAAAGGAAAAGCTTTCAACTGAAGCTAAGGATATACTCAATGGCAAAACCGATACTATCAGTCCTGGTTTTGATAATCTCATGACAGCAACAAAGGTAAGAATATTATTTATTCATGAAAGTCACCAAAATGGAGGTATGGTGAGAT
>CXWK01004743.1_pt1 | contig 32406 bp, 25 predicted proteins | sample 590851 | NCBI WGS metagenome assembly CXWK01 (sample SAMEA3498364, study PRJEB10139) | wastewater metagenome | biome: wastewater treatment plant; material: activated sludge | place: Denmark | collected 2014-08-01
AACTTCAGTTGCAAAATTTTGATCTGTAAATTCAATTGGTTTCATTCTATTACCTTTTAAAAATATTTATAACAATTTTATTTGGTTATGATTTTTTTTCTTGTCCAACATAATTAACAATGTCTTCACCGCCATCAGCGTGAATCAATCCGCCAGAAATCCATCCGCCACCATCTTTGCATAAAAGTGAAATAACTTTTGCAACATCTTCAGGTGTTGTTAATCTTCCATGAGGATTTTTTCTTTGAGCAATATCTATCATTTCTAAATTGCCAGGAATTTTTCTTAATGCAGGAGTATCAGTTACACCAGCCATTATTGAGTTTACCGACGCACCATATTTATATCCAAGTTCTACAGATAGTTGTCTAACGTGTGATTCCAAAGATGATTTTGCTGCAGATACTGCTCCGTAATATGGAATAGCTGAATGACTGCCTGAGCTTGTCATTGCAAAAATTCTTGCTTTGTTTGTAAGTAAATTATTTGAAACAACATCCTGTACCCAGTAAACAAGTGAGTGAGCCATTACATCAAGTGTCATTTCCATTTGAGCTTTAGTAATTGCTTGTTCAGATTCATTTGGTACAAATGGTTTGAGTGTTCCGAATGCAAGTGAGTGCATTATAACTTTAACTAATGGTTTTTCATTAAGTAAAATTTTTATTTCAGAAATGATTTCATTTCTTTTAAATTCATCAGCAGCATTTGCATTAAAAAAAACTGCTTCAACATCATTTGATTTAATTTCTTTTATTATTCTTTCAACATTTGGCATTGTTGCTTGTCTATCAAGATGAACTCCAAGAATATTAAATCCATCGCTTGCTAATTTTAATGCTGTAGCTTCTCCAAATCCTGAAGACGCACCTAAAATCAAAGCCCAGTATTCTTGTTTATCATTACGCTTCATTTAAATAATTTTCCTTAAAGTTTTGTAAGTATAACGGAGACAATAATACGAAATCGAACAAAGTGAAACAACAAAAAATAATATGATTTTATTTTGATTTTAATATAACTGATTCGTCGCCAATCATAGCAATTAACGATTTTAACAGCTCAGATGTGATCTTTACTCTAATATCTTTTAGNNGGGATGCTTCCTTCACTTTGTTTTAAAATTGTTTTTAGTTCTACAAGTTGATTTGCCGAAACCTTTTGCTTACTAATTTGAAGCTTTAAACTTTCTGTAAATTCATTTGCGATTTTTCTCATTGGAATAACTTTATTAACCTGCATTTTTACAGCATCCCCACTGCTTTCCAGGTTACCAACTGCAAACACAGCTTCTTCATCTTCTACAAATTTCCCAAATTCATCATAAGCTTTTGAGAACATTAAGCATTCACAACTACCTGTTAAATCATCAAGCTTAAAGAAAGCCATTGTTCTTCCAGCTTTATCAAACTTAGTTTTAAGTTCCGTTACAACCCCACAAACCCTAACATCACTTTTTTCAATTACATCTTCAGTTTCACCAAGATGAATCGTAGCAAAAGAATTAAATTCCAATTCATATCTTCGTAATGGGTGATCTGTTAAATAAAATCCAATCACTTTTCTTTCTTGTGCAAGAAATTCTTTTTCAGTCCACTGTTTTACATTTGGTAATTCCGGTTCTTTCAACAGTACTTCTACTGATTCACCAAATAATGAATCGCTGGAAAGCATTTTTGANNGCACGATTTTTATTCATTGTGTAAAATGCACCGGCTAAAACCAATCCTTCTAATGCTCTTTTTGTTACAATCCGGTTATCTGTGTTTGCACAAAAATCATAAATGCTGGTAAAATTTCTACCAAGATTATTTTTTGCATTAATAATTTCTTTAACTGCCGGAACACCAACATTTTTAATCGCAGACATTCCAAATTTTATTTTTCCTTTCTCAGCTTCAAAATGTAAGGATGGATTATTAACATCAGGCGGCAAAACTTCAATCTTTAATTTTCTACAATCATCTAAAAACTTGGTTACTTTATCTGTGTTTTCAAATTCGTTTTTTAAGTTGGCAGCTAAAAACTCAGCTGGATAGTATGCCTTTAGATAAGCTGTTTGATATGCTATAAAACTGTATGCAACTGCGTGACTTTTATTGAAACCATAATTTGCAAATTTGAAAATCGTTTCAAAAATTTCATTAGCATTTTTTTTATCTACTCCGTTTTTTATTGCACCATCAACAAAAACAACTTTTTGCGCTTCCATAACTTTAAGATCTTTTTTACCCATCGCTCTGCGTAGCAAATCAGCATCAGCCAAACTCATTCCACCAACTTTGTTTGCAAGCTGAATTACCTGTTCCTGGTAAACTATAATTCCGTATGTTTCTTTTAAAATTGGCTCGAGAATTTTATGAGAATATTTAACTTCTTTTCTTCCAAACTTTCTGTCGATAAAGTCATCTATAAATTCCATTGGACCAGGACGATACAAAGCATTCATAGCGGCAAGATCATTTAAACTTGTTGGATGAAGCTGTTTCAGGTATTCACGCATAGGTCCAGATTCAAACTGGAACACACCAGTTGTTTGTCCTTTTGCAAAAAGCTGGTAAGTTTTTTCATCATCAAGTGGAACATCATCAATATCAATTTCCACTTTATGATTTTTCTTTATCATATCAATAGCATCACGAATAATTGTTAACGTACGCAAACCAAGAAAATCCATCTTTAATAATCCGGCATTTTCTATGTCTTTCATTGTGTACTGAGTAACAATATCCTGTTGCGATACTGCGTTTGCAAGCGGAACATATTTACTAACTTCATCCGGTGTGATTACAACACCTGCTGCATGTTTAGATGCGTTTCGATTCATTCCTTCAAGCACTCTTGCATACTTAATAAGATTTTGGATATCAGTTTCAGTTGATTCCTTAACCCATTTCAAATCTGGTACTTCTGCTAATGCCTGATCAATAGAATAAACCTTACCAAACTTAGATGGAATAAATTTTGTAATCTTGTTAACAACAGGAATTGGAATTTTTAAAACACGAGCAACATCACGTAGCACCGCTTTGGAAGACAACCTGTTAAAAGTAATAATCTGGCTAACGCACTCTGCTCCATATTTTTCGCGAACGTAATCAATTACATCACCACGCTGATCATCTGCAAAATCAACATCAATATCGGGCATTGATCTTCTTGCAGGATTTAAAAATCTTTCAAACAACAAATCATATTTTAATGGATCAACATTTGTGATACCCATTGCATAAGCAACAATACTTCCAGCAGCACTTCCTCTTCCCGGCCCAACAGGAATATTTCTATCTTTAGCTGCATTAATAAAATCTGCAACCACTAAAAAGTAACCCGGAAAACCCATTTCATTTATAGTCTTGATTTCAAAATTAAATCGGTCTTCAATCTCCGGTGTGATATTTTTAAACTTCTTTTCCAATCCTTGTCTTGCAAGCAGCTCCATATACTCATCAAGATTTTTTGCTTTGGATTCTTTTGGAATTGGAAAATTTGGGAAATGATGTCCTTCAAAATCAAGTTTTATATCTATCTTCTCATCAATCTCAAGTGTGTTTTCTGTAGCGCCTTTATACTTCTTAAAAAGTTTTGTCATCTCATCAGAAGATTTAAAATAAACCTGGTCAGTACCGTATCTTAATTGAGTATAGTCAGCACCATTCTTATCTGATAACAAAAGCAAAATATTATGTGCAAGCGCATGTTCCGGTTCGATATAATGACAATCGTTTGTTGCAACAAGTTTGATTCCCAATTCTTTAGAAAGTTTTGGCATTGATTCAAGAATCGGTTTATCAACATCCATTCCGTGATCTTGAATCTCTAAATAAAAATCATCTCCAAATAAATCTTTAAATCTTTTTGCAACCGATCTTGCTTTTTCATAATTAGCATTTACAAGATGAGTTGATACAACTCCACCAGCACAAGCAGTAGTACAAATTAATCCTTCCTTATATTTTTCAAGAAGTTCCATATCGATACGAGGTTTGTAGTAAAAGCCTTCGGTATGCCCGAGTGTGGAAAGTTTTGAAAGATTATCATAACCCTGTTTGTTTTTTGCAAGCAGGATTAAGTGATTGTAATGTTTAGATTTTTTTTTGTTGTTAACTTCTTCAGCCTTTGCTCGATCAAATCTGCTTCCATCAACAACAATGTAAGCTTCCATTCCTATGATTGGTTTTATGCCGGCTTTTTTTGCTTTGTTGTAAAATTCCGCAGCGCCATACATAACACCGTGATCTGTAATAGCAACAGATTTCATGTTATGTTTTTTTGCAGCATTGATTAAACCATCAACTGTGCAAGCGCCGTCTTGTAAGCTGTAATGTGTGTGATTATGAAGATGAATAAAATCAGACATCGATATCAAAATTAAATTATAATTTTCTAAATGAGATATAATACAAAGTTATATTCGGCTTTTTATTTCTAGAAACCAATTCACTCCTTAATAATCATACTTACATTTAAACAGAAGAAAAATGATAAAGTGTTTTATACTAATTTTTATAACTTTAAATTAAAGTTAATTAAAATTTAACTTTAAAAATAATTTACTGCCTATTGCTACAAGAATAACTGTTTGATATTTTATTTAACAATAAGTATTGAACAGCAAGACACTTTTTTTGGTTATTGTAGTGTATGATTTTAATGCTTAACATTTGATTTTTTAGAATTTATAAAAAATATTTTTAGATATTAAATTAAGTTTTTTATACTCCAATTAAAGAGTTATTAATGAATAAGATAAATTCTATCCTACAATTAAATTTTCAATTTTTTGTTAGAACTTTAGTTTTAATTTTATTTTTTTCAACAATTGTTCTATCTCAAAACAATTGGAAATGGACAAATCCCCAACCTCCAGGAAATAAATTATATGATGTAAAAATCCTTGATGATTCGAATGTAATTGCTTTAGGCGGTGCCGGGTTGATAATTAAAAGCACTAATCGCGGTAAAACATGGTTTTACATAAATTCAGAATTGAATAATGACATTTACGATTTTGAGTTTTATAACGATTCAAGTGCTGTTGCTGTTGGCAAGGGTGGTTCAATGTTTAAAACTCTCGATTGGGGAAAATCTTGGCGAAAAATTTTCAGTTCATCTCATGTAGATCTACATTCAGTTAAATTTTTTAGAACAAACTTAGGGATAGTAGCTGGGGACTCAAGCTTGATTTTAATATCCAGTAATTCTGGAGAAACGTGGTTTGATATTAGTCCAAATTTTATAGAAAATTTCACTTCTGTAGAATTTATTGATTCTAATAAAATTCTATTAACTACTGAAACTGGTAAAATATATTATTCTGCCAATTTTGGAAAAAATTGGCAATTAGTATTTAATAACCCAGACATCAAATTAAATGATATTGCAGTATTGCAGAATTTTAGAGTAATAGCTGTGGGAAATTACGGTAAAATTTTATTTAGTTCTAACTCTGGCAAGACCTGGGCTACTCAGGATTCAATTACCTTCAGAGATCTATTTTCAATTAAAAAAGTTAAGGATGGTAGAATATTTATTACAACCAGCACAGGTTTGTTACTAATTTCATTTGACAATGGAAACACTTGGAAATCAAAACATATTGGTGTAGTTAATAATTTTTACGCATTAGATGAAGAAAATGATTTAATTGTTGTGGTTGGTGATAATGGAATAATTCTAGTAAACAAAAACAACGAGAATCTTTTTGCAGTAAGGGAGCCGAAAATTACAATTAAGGATTTTTATTCAATTGCATATTGTTCAATGGAAAGAGCATTAGTAGTTGGCTGGAAAAGTTCTATCTTATTGACTAAAGATGGTGGAGTGAATTGGGCAAAGATAAGTGCTCATACTTCACAAGAATTACGATCTATTTCTTTCCTTGATTCACTTTCAGGAATTATTGTAGGACTGAATGGTGTAATTTTAAGAAGCATCGATGGTGGTGACTTTTGGTTTTCTATTGATTCTCCGACAAATTTAGATCTTTATTCAGTTTCATTCATCGATAGTCAAACAGGAATAATTGTTGGCAGCAGGTCAACAATCCTAAGATCCAGAAATGGAGGGGATAATTGGACTTTAATGAAATCTGATGAAAGTGGTCAAAACTTAAATTTCGTTACTTCAAATTCAGATGGCTATTTCTGGGCATGTGGAAATAGTGGGATTCTAATTAATTCTTCTGATAATGGTAAAACTTGGAAAAATATTGATATAAGTCCTAAAATTGATATGAATCAAATATACTTTTCAGGAACTTTAGGTTTTATAACATCGGAATCAGGAAAGCTTTTTATTTCAACCAACAGTGGGAAAAATTGGGATCTTAAGCAACTTCCTATCACTGAAAATCTGAATTCTATTTTTATATCAAAAAATGGACAAAGTTGGTTGGTTGGTGAAAGTGGTGTATTATTTTACTCATCCGATTTGGGTTCAACCTGGAATCAGATTTATTCTGGAAGCTCGGGAGATTTAAATGCAATACAATTCTTTGATGATAAAAATGGTTTAATGGTTGGAGACAATGGGGCTATCTTTAAGTATGTTCCATAAAAGCAATTCTTTAAATAGTTTTCCAACTTCAAGTTATTTGCAAATAAAATGAAAATAGATTACAATATTAAACCAAATTATATTATTGAGAATAAACTATACATCAACTCTCCAAACGGTGTTCTCTTTCTACTCATTTTCTATTTTTTTATTAGTATCACTTCTTCCCGGTATGCCCAAATCCGCCCTGGCCACGACTTGAAGAATTTAAATCTTTTACCGCAACCATTTTAGCAATATAAACTTTGGAAACTATTAGCTGCGCGATTCTATCCCCTTTTGAAATTTTGAAATTTTCTTTCCCAAAATTCATTAAAATTATTTTTACCTCACCACGATAATCAGAATCAATTGTTCCCGGAGAATTTAGAACTCCAATAGAATGATTCGCAGCTAATCCGCTTCTTGGTCTAACCTGTATTTCATAACCTAAAGGAATTTCTACTGAAATATCAGTTGGAATCAATTCAACTTTACCTGGTTCAAGAATAACATCATCTTTAATTGCCGCACGAATATCCATGCCGGCACTTCCCGGAGTTGCATAATGAGGAAGCGCAACATCTAAGAAATCTTCACTTAATCTTTTAACTTTTATTTTGATCTCGTCTGACATTTATCTCCGTAATAATTTTGTTTTGATAAAATTCATTTCACTCTTTTCAAAAATTTGCATAAAAACGTAAGCAATAAAAATAATCGCAAGAATTATTTTGTAGTAGATTACTAAAAATCCGCCATACATTAACATATAATAAACAGCGCCAACAAAAACTACAGCAATAGTAATTTTTGAAAGCTTTATATAATCATAATTTATCTTATAGAACTTTTGCGTTACAATATAATAACCCGCTGCCATAACAACATAACTTAGTAAGGTTGCAAGTGCTGCGCCCATAATATTCAATTGTGGAATAAGAATATAATTTGCAACGATATTTGTAAATGCACCAATTCCAGCTACAATAGGAGCATAAATACTTTTTTCTTCAATATAAATTCCTGCAGAAAATACGACATATAAACCATTAAACAGGTAAGCAAGTAAAATAATTGGTACAATGTACAATCCACCCCAAAACTTTTCACCGATAATTGAAAATCCAAAAAAGTTAATTCGCACAATATCAGAAATGAATAATGATAAAAGTATTAACATCAGACTGCCAACAATAGTAAAGTAAGTAAGCACTTTTGAAAATAATTCTTTAGCATTTTCTTCTTTTGCATTTGTTAAAAAGAAAGGCTGCCAGGCATATTGAAACATATTTACAAACAACATCATAAAAATACCGAGTTTATAATTTGCTTTATAAATTCCAACAGTATTTACATCCGTTAATTTTTCAAGTATTGGAGCATCGATTACTTGCACTAACATCATTCCCAATCCTGCGGGCAAGTATGGCAATCCGAACTTTAACAATCTTTTAAATAAAATTTTATGAAAACTAAATTTAATATTCTTTATCAAAGTAGGAGTTAAGAGTAAGAATGATAAAACTGAAGCTGCCAGATTGCTTATAAATATTGCTTCAATTCCCCATTTAAGTTTTATGATCAAAAAAACATTCAGAATGATATTGAAAACTATACTTATTATTTTTATCAGCGAGAATAATTTAGCCTTCTTTTCGAGGCGGAGTTTTAAAAATGGGATTACAACATTAGCATCAACAAATAAAATAAGAGCAGTAAGTGTTATGATATAATTTAAGTTTGATTTTAATTCCACAAATTCTGCAATAGGTCTTTGCAAAAAGATTATCAACCCGCCAAAGAATATTGATGTTAGTAAAACACTAAAGTACGGGGTTGAAAAATTATCTTTTTCATCGCCAATATCTTTAAACGCTGCATATTTTAAAAATGCAGCATCCATTCCATAAATAAAAATGATGTTAAATAATGCGATGTAAGAGTAGATAAGAATTACAACGCCGTAATCAGCGGGAGAAAAAACATTAGTGTAAAATGGAACAAGAATAAAATTAAGAAACCTGCCAAGCATCGTGCTGATGCCGTAAATAGCTGTATCCTTAGTTAGTTCTTTTAACTTTTCTTTCATTGGATATTATTTAAGTTCGATCTCTAATGAAATATCCAAAGCTTTTACGCTATGTGTAAGTGCGCCAACAGAAATAAAATCAACACCAGTTTCCGCAATTGCTTTAACCGTATCTAAGTTTACTCCGCCCGATGCTTCAACTTTACATTTACCATTTATTAACTTAACAGCTTTCTTCATTTGTTCAATTTCAAAGTTATCAAGCATAATAATATCAGCCTTTGTCATCAATGCTTCTTCAACTTCTTCAAGATTTTTTGTTTCAACTTCAATCTTAAATTTTTTGTGATGTTTTTTATTGTACTTCGCACAATCTTCAACGGCTTTTGTAATTGAACCAGCAACCTCGATATGATTATCTTTAATTAAAAACATATCATACAGACCAATTCTATGATTTGCACAGCCACCAAGTTTTACAGCAAGTTTATCTAATGTGCGTAAACCAGGAACAGTTTTTCTTGTATCGATAATTTTTGTTTTTGTGTGTTTAACTTTTTCAGCATAAGTATTGGCGGCTGTTGCAATACCGCTCATTCTTTGTAAAAAATTTAATGCAGTTCTTTCTGCAGTTAATAATGATTGAGCTTTACCTGAAACTAATGCAACGACATCACCAAATTTTACGTTTGATCCATCTTTAATTTTTATTTCAAATTTTATTTTCGGATCAACAGTTTTAAAAACTGTTTTAGCAATTTCTAATCCTGCAATAATTCCATCGGCTTTTACAAGAAATTTACCAACTGCTTTTTTTAATTTTGAAATTGTGGCTTTAGTTGTGATGTCTCCGTTTTTAACATCTTCTTGCAAAGCAGTTTGTATAAGTTTTGAAACTGTTTTATCCATGTTAATCATAATATTTTTTTACTGCATCAAAAAATAATTTTGGTGCACGAGTTGGTCTATTAGTTTTAGCATCAAGAAAAGCTAATTCAACATATCCTTCACAGATTACAACATCTCTTTCCTTAGCCTTAATAATATGATCAATATGAACTTTTACAGTTGGCAATTTTTCAACACGAGTTTCGATTAGTAATAATTCATCATAAAAAGCTGGTTGAAAAAAATGGATTTTTGTTTCGATAACCGGCATAAAGAAACCACTTTTCTCAATCAATTCATACGGCAACCCAACTTCACGCATCATCTCAGTTCTGCCTACTTCAAAGTATTCAAAATATTTTCCGTTGTATGCAAACCGCATTTGATCTGTGTCTGCGTATCTAACTCTAAGTTCTGTAAAATGTTTAAGCATTAGTTAAAATTAAAAGTGATTATAGAATTAATATTAAAGGTTTCAGTAAATATAAATTAAAAATGTAGCTAAAGCCGTATGTCTATTAAATAAAAAACCACGACTTGAAAGTCGTGGCTATTAAAAAACCTATAATCAAAAATTCTACTCAACAAAAACACCCATCTTCCCAAATTTTTCTATTCTGTTTTCAACAAGTTTATCAGGTTTAATTTTTATTAGATCGTCGAGTTCCTCAATCAAAGCAGCTTTAAGTGTATCAGTTACTTCTTTATGATTTTTATGCGCACCGCCCAGAGGTTCTTTAATTATTCTATCAACTATTCCCTGTTCTAATAAATCAGGTGCCGTAAGTTTTAATGCTTCAGCAGCTTGCTCTTTATATTCCCAACTTCTCCATAGAATCGACGAACATGATTCAGGACTGATAACAGAATACCAGCAATTCTCTAACATTAAAATTCTATCACCAACACCAATTCCTAAAGCTCCGCCGCTTGCACCTTCACCAATTATCACAACAACAATCGGGACTTTTAGTTTACTCATTTCAAAAAGATTCCTGGCAATTGCTTCGGCTTGGCCGCGTTCTTCCGCTTCAAGACCGGGAAAAGCACCAGGAGTATCAATTAATGTTATAACAGGACGATTAAACTTTTCTGCAAGTTTAAATAAACGTAAAGCTTTGCGGTAACCTTCAGGATTCATCATACCAAAATTTCTGTAAACGTTGGACTTTGTGTCTCTCCCCTTTTGTTGTCCCATAATTACAACTTTATGATGACCGATTTGTGCAAGCCCGCCAACAATAGCTTTATCATCTTTAAAAGCTCTATCGCCGTGCAGTTCAACAAAAGATTCAGTCATACCATAAATGTAATCAAGCGTAAAAGGTCTATCTGGATGACGAGCTAATTGTACACGCTGCCATCTTGAAAGATCCCGGTATAATTCTTCTTTCAATTGTCTTACTTTCTCTTCGAGTCTTATCACATCATGTTCGATGTCAAGATTATCGGAGAATTTTTTCATTTCATCTAGTTTTGATTCTAACTCATAAATTGGTTTTTCAAAATCTAAAATTGTTTTCGCCATCTTTACTTTTTGCTCCACATTTTATTTAAAGATTTAGCAAGTATTTCTAAATCGAGCCAAATGTTTTGATTTTTTGCGTAATAAAAATTTAATTTTTCTAGTTCTTCAGGATTCTCGTTTTCAATATACCAATATCCTGTTAAACCTGTTTTACCTAAAAAATTATCTTCAGCTTTTTCCGATGATTGTGGTCCAACTAAACTTGCACTTCTTTTTAACACATCAGGAAAACCTAAAACAAATTTAGTAAAATCTGATTGCGTTTGTACAAGTTTACTTTTGAAAAATATAAAAGGATAAACCAAAAACAAAGAAGGAATAACGATTGATAAATCAAAAACTGATTTTATAAATTTCATTTGCGGCATTGAAATATTATAACTCAGTTCAATAACAGGCATATCATCAAGCATTGTTACAGCAGTTTTTCCAACTATAAAATCAAGATTGCTGCCAACAATTTTAAACTCAACATTTTCTTCGCGGCACTTAGCAACAATCTCCATCATTTTATTATAAGATAAATCACCTGATGAAAATATTACTTCGTTTATTTTGTTTTCTTTAATCACTCTTCTAATATTTCGATCTGTACCGATAACTTCAAAAGATTCTAACTTATCTCCAATATTTTTATTTGAAAATCCAATCAATCCAACAACAGTTCTTCTATCAGTTTTTTTCTTTTTAATCTTTTTGCCGATTTGAATCGCAGTTTCATTTAAACCAACAATTAAAGTACGTTTCTGTTTAAGTTCGTCATCTACTAAACCATTTTTAAAAAAGATTTTAAAAATTATACGCCAAAATGCAAGCGTAATAAAAAGGAATAAATAAGTTATTAAAACTATTGCCCGACTAAATGCAAAATCCTTAAAGAAAAATGTTAGGGAGGTTAGAATTGGCAAACTTATGATTATAGAAAGAAAAGTTTTGGAAACTGATATCTTATCTTTTTTGTAATTGCCGATTGCAAAGGAAATAAAAATCTGAATAAAAGCCGGGACTGAATATACGATTGGGATTGCAAAATCAGGGAAACCGCCCCAATCACTTAAACTATGATATATTCTTTCCGCTGCATACAAACAGAGATCAAAAAATATAAAATCCAAAATAACTGAAATAAGAATTAGTTTACGAATTCCTATAAAAGCAAAAACACTTCTTGCAGCAATTGCACTTCTTAGAATAAACTCAACAAGCAAAGAACTTGATAAATGTTTTTTTACAAATAGATGCATGGCACTGTAAAAAACTTTTGTTTCATCAAGACTGCTTCGTTTTGTACTTTCACCTTTATAATGAATTATTTGTGTTGTGTGTACATAAAAAACTTTATATCCTGCTTTTTGAATTCGATAGCATAAATCCAGATCTTCGCCATACATAAAAAATTGTTCATCAAATCCGCCAACTTTATCATAAACTTCTTTTCGCATCATCATAAAAGAACCTGATATTGCATCTACTTCGTAAGTCTGATTTTCATCAAGATAAGTAAGATTATAACGGGCAAATATTTTACTGTTTGGAAACAAAGAACTAAGTCCTGTAACTTTTGTAAATGAAGTCCACGGACCGGGAAAACTTCTTCGGCAGGCAAGCTGTAATGTTCCATCAGGATTTAAAATTTTACATCCTGCTAAACCCACATTTTTATTTGATTCAAAAAACTGAATCATCTTTTCAAAAGTATCTTCAGCAACAATAGTATCTGGATTGATAAGTAAAATATATTTTCCAGTTGCTTCTTTTAATCCGATGTTATTCGCTTTTCCAAATCCTAAGTTTTTTTGATTTGCAAATAATTTTATTTGTGGGAATTTTTCTTTTATAAAATCTACACTGCCATCATCAGAAGCATTATCAATTATAAAAATTTCTTTTGTAAGATTTGATGAGGCTTTTTCAATTGAGTGAATTAAATTCTGAAGGAATTCTTTTACATTGTAGTTTACTATGATTATTGAAAGATCCAATTATATGATCCTTACAATTTGCCGAAGATATGCTGCAGTCTTAGCTTCCAAACCATAGTTACTGCTTCGCGAACAATTTTTTTAGACATTTTGGATTTACCTTTTACGCGATCAATAAAAACGATTGGTATTTCTTTAACCTTAAATCCTTTTGAGTACGCTTTAAATGTCATTTCAATTTGGAACGAATATCCATTTGATTTTACTTTATCTAAATCAATTGCTTCTAAAACTTTTTTGCGAAAACATTTAAAACCGCCAGTAGCATCTTTAACCGGCATACCAGTTATAATTCTTGTATAAACGCTTGCAAAAAAACTTAAAAGCAGTCTTGCCATTGGCCAGTTTAGTACGCGAACACCATTAATATATCTGCTGCCAAGTACAAGATCACTGTCTTTAATTGCAATTAAAAAGTTTTTTAATTCATTGGGATCGTGAGAAAAATCAGCATCCATTTCAAAAATAAAATCATAATTATTTTGCAGAGCATATTTAAATCCGGCTATGTATGCTGTACCCAATCCCATTTTCTTTTCACGTTCTAAAAGATGAATGCGATTATTCTTCTGCATTTCATCTTTAACAAATTTCCCAGTTCCATCTGGTGAGCCGTCATCAACAATAAGAAGGTTAATACTTTCATCCTGAGACAAAACAACCGGAATAAGTCTGGGAAGATTTTCCAGCTCGTTGTAGGTTGGGATTATGACTAATGATTTTTTATCGCTCATATTTTTTGCATAGGGCAAAGCGCTAAGCGCATAGTTTTATTTAATATTACTTGTTAATTCTATTATTAGTTATTTGCTTCACTGTCAGTTAATTTTCATTAGTATCATTCTCAAATGTCATTCTTAGTCATTGAGTCATTCGTCGTTATTAAGTCATTCATTGTTTTTTTATTTTGATTTTTACCAATAGCATTTATGTAATTATTTAATTTAACACCTAAATCTTTAATTTCCTTTTCAAATTCTTCGTTAGAAAGTAATCCTCGATTAAATGCTTTTGTCAACCATGTTTTAGTTTCGTATAAAGAACCCCTTGAGTAATAGCAAAACTGTCTTTCTTCTTTATAAAAATACCTGTCAAATCCTTCACTCAAATTTGCAGCCACGGAATCTGAAGATTTGATTAATTGCTTACCTATTGTATCCATTGCAAAATAATCCCATTTAACAACAATAACCCACACATCTTCGGCTAATTTCATTGATAATTGATAAACTCTAAGTTCTTCCAATTTCATCTAAGCCTCCAATCAAAAATAGAATTTAATACAATCTAATTTATCAACTAATTACTATAAATGACCATTGCTTGACCATAGAATGACTATGTATCTTAATCATAGTGCCCTTTGCCAAAAAGTACTACAAATACTGTTCGTAATAATATTTTAAAATCCATTCTTATGGACATATTTTCAATGTAAAAAAGATCATAACGTAATTTAATCTTAACGTCGTCTATAGTTTCATCATACTTGTGTTTTATTTGTGCCCAGCCGGTTACTCCGGGACGAACTTTTAATCTTCTTTTGTAATATGGAATTTCCTGTGAAAGTTTTTCCACAAAAAAAGCACGCTCTGGTCTTGGTCCAACTAAACTCATTTCACCTTTAAGTACATTGTACATTTGTGGAATTTCATCAATCCTTACTCTTCTTACAAACTTACCCATCCGGGTTACACGCGGATCATCCTTCTGTGACCAAACTGGACCAGTATGCTTTTCAGCATCATTTATCATTGAACGAAACTTTAACACCTTAAACGGTTTTCCGTTTTGTCCTAATCTTTCCTGCTTAAAAAAGATTGGTCCTTCACTATCAATCTTAATTGCTATCGAAGTTAAAATTGTAATCGGAGCGCTTAGCAACAAAATCAATAAAGATACAATTATATCCATTAGGCGTTTAAGCTTCTTCTCCCACTCAGGCATTAACTCCGGCATAATATCGATAAGCGGCATTCCATAGATCTGGCTTGTTCGTGCCTGTCCGCTTAGTATTTCATATAGATCCGGAACAATTTTTAAACTAAGATTTTTTCCTTCAGTTTTGGTGATGACATCAACAAGAACATCGTGATCTTCTTTTTCCAATGCGATAATAATTTCTTTGGCATTATACTTTTGAATTATATCCACTAACTGCTCAGTCGTTCCTTCAACTTTTATCCCTTTAAAATCTTTACCAATATTTTCGTTTTTTACAGCAACAAAAGCTTCAATATCAATTCCAAGAGCAGGAGCAACTAATATTGATTCTAAAACTTCTTTCCCTTTATCATTGTAACCAATTATTAATCCGCATCTTCTTCCAATTCCTTTTATTAAAAGATTTCGTTGCACACTTCGGATAAGAATTCTGCCTGATCCAACAAAGAATAAAAACAATCCCCAATAAATAAAAATTAAAATGCGTGTTGCAGTTGCAACATTGTGCATATAATCATCAACAAAGATTAAAAAGAAAAGTAAGAAGATTCCGAAAAATGATGCCTTAAATAAAGTGGAGATTTCATCAAATCGTGAAGAAGCAAACCAGGTGCGATACATCCCAACAAAAGTAAAAATGATTAGCCAGTAAAAGTAAATTACCAGCATGGGAATGATAAACTCAGGAGCAATAATTAATGCAAACCAACCTGTTTCCAATCTGATGTAGCTGTAAACAAACCACGCCAGATTGATCATTAAAAAATCTGTAAGGAGTAGTAATATTTTTTCAATCTTCTTTGTCATTTTAAGTTATCGGCTTGTTGGTTTCCAAATTCCTGAATGTGATCCTCTTAAATATTTAATAAAACCATATATAATTGCAATGTTACTGTAAATAAAATAAAATATGGTTGTAATAACTGGTATCCTTAATTTGAATAAAGAGGCAAGATAACCTGATAGTGCGCCAGTATAAAATATAATTTGTAAAAACAATGTGTATTGATAGACAGAATCAGAATTAACCAAAATTGTGTTTATTATAAAAATAATTATTAATAAAAACGGAGTAATCCATCTAAATACTTTGTGTGACCACAAAGCGAATGATAATAGTAAATTTTTACTTAATAACAATTCCTTAAAGTAACTAAGTGTTTGAAAATTTGTAGAGGCAAACCTTACTTTCCTATTGAACTCAGTACTCAAATCTTTAGCTGTATCTTCTTTTGCTTTTGCATTAAATGTATATCCAAATTTGTATTGCTGTTTTAAAACAGACAGTGTAATAAATAAATCGTCAGTTACAGCTTTCTCGATCGGAATAGACTCAAATAAATCTTTCCGGATTGCAAAAATACCACCATTGGCTCCAATTAAAACACCAATCTTGCCTTCTAATTTTTTTATAAGTACTTCAAAATCCCAATATTCTATTTCCTGACTAGATTTTTCAAAGTCATTAACCGGTTCTACTAATTCTAATTTACCAGAAACACCACCAATGTTAGAATCGTAAAATTCATTAACAAGATTGTACGTTGCATCCTTTTCAAATTCAGTATTAGCATCTGAAAACAACAAAATGGTTCCACTTGCCTGATTTACTAAATCATTGATCACCGCTGCTTTTCCTCTTCGCTCTTTGAAGAGAATTATTTTCAACCAGGAATACTTATTCTCTAAGGAAAGTAAAATCTCATTAGTATTATCTGTAGAGCAGTCTGATCCTATAATTAATTCCAATTTATTAAAATCATAATTTTGGATTGCAATATTTTCAACTCTATTCTGTATCACTTTTTCTTCATTAAAAGCTGAAATTATGATCGAGATATTCGGCAAATTAAAATTTTCAATCTGTCTTCTTCTTTTAATAAATATAGAAATTACCCAAATTATAAATGGATAAAACATATACGAATGGAAAGGTATAAGAACCAGAAGCCAAAAGAATATTTTCAAAATAAATTCAAAATTCATAAAAAAGCATTGTATTATCAGGAATAGAAAGAGGTTTATTAAATTGTTTAATAATTGAAACTTTCAATAACAAATATAATGGTAATTGATTGAGCAAAAAAAAGCTGGTGTACTACCAGCTTAGAAATGAAATTCTTTATACTTGAAGGATAACTAATCAGAATAATCTCCAACTTCTACTTTTTCTTCCATTTTAATATTATTTGTTTTAGATGTTACCTTTATTTGCTCAAGTTTGGAATCAAACTTTTCTTTATTCTCTTTACTATTTCCGCCAAATAAGTATTTATAAAAAGTAAAAAATGCTTTTAGTGTTCTCTTTAATTCGGCAGGATGTTTTATGATGCTTCTTAGTTTAACCCATAAATAAGCGGGTCTAAGATAATATTCTCTTCTGGCATAATTACAAAAATCTACAATTTCTTGTGGTTTAAGATCGTGAGTACCTACAACAGTATTATGCAAACCTTCTGGAGTAAGCCACTGATCAAAATTCTGAGCAGTTATCAGTCCTTCTTTTTTTGCCCAATCATATGCTTCTGTTCCAGGATAAATCATTAGTGGAAAAAATTGTGCTGTGTCTGTGTTTAATTTTTTAGCTAACTCTAAAGTCTCATTCATTGTCGAAAGAGTTTCACCTCTATTTCCCATCATATAACATGCGTGAATTAATAATCCAGCTTTCTTCGCATTCTCCGCAGCCTTAAATTGTTCAACTCTTACTCCTTTTTTCATAAGTTTAAGAATTTCATTTGAACCACTTTCAAAACCAACAATGACTAAACGACACCCTGCTTTCTTCATCCATCGCATAGTTTCTTCATCCAGATCTGCTCTTACATTACAAGTCCAAGTGAGTCTATTCTTTTGAGCTATAAGTTTTTTGCAAATATTGATCATATGATCTTTATATACTGTAAACGTATCATCCTCGATAGTTACTTCAACGACTTCAGGAAAATTTTCTTCTATATATTTAAACTCTGCAGCAATACTATCAGCACCGCGATGTCGATATGTATGTCCGTAGAAGTTTTGAGGATAAACACAAAAAGTACATAGATATGGGCAGCCGCGACCAGTGTACATCATGATTTGGGGGAAACGACCTGCAGAGAAAAAATAATCTTTGGGATTGCAAAACCTTTTAAATATTTTGCTGGCAAAAGGCATATCATCAAGATTTTCTAAAGCCGGTCGAGAATGGTTAATAATAACCTTTCCATCTTTATTTCGCCAGGTAAGTGAAGTAATATTTTCAAACGAAATGCCATCTTTAATAGCATTAGATAACTCAACTATTGTTTCTTCATATTCATTTCTTGCAACACAATCTGCAACAGGAGCTTGAACGAGCACTTCATCATGCAAAGCTGTAACATGATTACCTACCAGACAATTAATTATTGAAGGAAAATTAATTTTTAGTTGTGCTATAAAATCTATATCGTGTGTAATGCTACCTGTACTCGTTTCAACAACTGCCAAATCCGGCTTAAACTTTTTTAGCCTCTCAATGGTTTCTTCCAATGTAATTACTTCAGCAGGTGCATCGATTAAAATAATTTCGTGGCCTTTTTGCTCGGCATACCCAGCAGCTAAAGCCAGCCAAATTGGATAGTAAACTGTGCCGCTTTTTGTAACTGCTGGACTTCTAGATCCCCTTGAATATTTTGGTAAAAATGGTGGATTAATAAAAGCTATTTTCACTATTTAGATCTCCAATCGAAATTAGATTTGAAAGCTAATTTCATTATCTGGTTTATTGTTAAAATTTCTTTTTTAGTATCGGATTTTGTACGATCTTTTGCAAATATAAGACTAAAAACCTTATAACAAAATCTAAAGAAAAATCCTTCAAGCACTATAAATCTTAATAATAACAAGTGGTACCTAGAAAAGTGTTTTTGAAAAAAATAGAACATTCCTCTGTATCGTTCAACTAATAAATTATTAACAGTTTGTTTTTGTACTTTTTGTTTAGTTGAATGTCCAAAAAGATGGATTATGTCGGATCCTGGAAGAAATACAATTCTATATCCTGCCTTTTTAATTCTCAGGCTCCATTCAACCTCTTCATTATATAGAAAGAAAGCCTCATCCAATAAACCAACTTTTTCAATGACTTCTCTTTTTAACATCATACAAGCACCAGTAACGTGATCTACTTCCCTCGTCGAATTATGATCCCAATAACTCTCAAGAGATTTTAATCCAAGCAACGTTTTAACTCCTTTTAAGATATTACTTTCATAACCCAAAAAACTTTTAATAAATTCATTAGCGTGAACAAACTCTTTGAGCAATGAAGGAAAAGAATGGGTGGATCGTTCAATTTCACCATCGGCATTAAATATTTTACATCCTACTACTCCAACCTCCTCGTGCTCATCAAGGTAATCAATCATAGGCTGAAAAGAATTCTCGTTTACAATCGTATCCGGATTCAAAAGTAAAACAAATTCACCCTTTGATTTTCTAATTCCTATATTGTTTGCAGTAGCAAATCCAAGGTTTTCTTTGTTGAAGATAAATTTGACATTAGGAAATTCTGCTTTCAAATCTATAATCGATTCAGATGATGCATTATCAATTACTAAAATCTCTTTTTCAATATCAATTTTAATTGTTGATAGAGATTGCAAACAATTTTGCAGAACATATTTTGAATTATAATTAATAATAATTATTGATAACATCTTAAAACAAAGCATTAAATTTGTTAATAATCTTGATAGGGTTTGATTCTTTTAAATAATAGTTTTTTGCTTTTTCATAACCGTTAACACTGAGAGTCTGATATAATAAGTTATTAGAAGCTAATTCTAATATATTATCCGCAAGCAGTTCAGTATTTCCGATATCATAAAAAAGACCAGTTTTTCTTTCTTCAATGTAGGTTCTGGAATGTTCAGTGTCAGAAGTTATGATTGCTTTTTTTGATGCCCAAGCTTCAATAATTGGACGAGAAAAATGGGAGGTAGTTATGGGTGACACCAAAATATCGATAGCACTTAGTAATTTTCTAGAATTTTCTATAAAGCCAAGCAAACGAAAATTTTCATCGTATTCTATCCTTTTTAATGCATTTGTAGTCTTTAAATAATAATCATTTACTTCTTTTATCAAACCTGAACTTTTGATTTCCCCGGCTAACAAGAAAAAAAGGTCATTTTTATTTTTATTTAAAATGTAAATACTGTTAATGTAGTCTAACGATCCTTTTAAAATATCAATTCCTCCAAAAGAAAGAATTATTTTCTTGTCCTTTGGTAATCGTAATTCTTCTCTCAACTTAATTGAATCAAATAATTCAAAATCTTTTTCTGATAAGAATTCAGGTAGTATCTCAAAATTTCTTAATCCAATCTTCGCATACTTATTAAGCTGCTTAAATTCAACTTCAGAAATTGGGAAAATAAAATCGTTAAGTTTCAAGATGCTTTTGGCAATCAGAAATTCACGAATATGAAACTTGCCCTCAATAAATTTACTGCGGATGTGCATAAACGATGGGATTCCAAATATTTTTGCAACGAATGAACCAGTCAATAAATTATGTTCATTTAAATATATTAAATCAGGTTTTATTTTTTTTACAACTCTCCCAATAGTTATAACCCCTACCACGGCACGAAAAATATTTTTGCAATTTGTAATCAACCAATTTATAGAGAGAAAAGGAAAGTCGTCAGAAAAATGAATCGAGAGGGCAATACTCTTAAAAGCTGAGTTAGAGTATTTTAAAATTTTTACTCCGGCTTCGTGAAGAACCTTACAATCTTTGTCATTTTTTCGAGTTAGAAGAAAGACATCAAAATTATTTTTTAGGAAACTATCCACTATATATTTTAGACTTATTGTTGCACCCGATTTTACCATATCGTGATCTACAAAAAGAACTCGCCTAGGTGTTTTTAATATTATTTTCTTAAAATTATTTTTCAAAATTTTTTTTAAGATCTTTAATTCTTGTTGAACTGCTGAATCTGCTAATTCTGTTTAACAATTTGTAAGCTTTTTTATGTTGTTCATTTTTATTTAAATAAATTATACAGAAATAATAAATAAATTCGATTGAGTGGAAATAAACTGTCCTTACCAAAGTTGGGTTAACAAACAAAATGATTCTCTTTAAAATGTAATAAATTGGGATGGGCAAAAATGTATGCCGTCTTAGTTTGTTAAAATCTGAAAGCAGCACTGATTTAACCGATTCATCTATGTATTTAACTATATAGGGAGCAGAAACATTATCTCTTTCTGCAATTACTTTTTCCATCTGCTTATGAGATTTATTTTCCTTATTTGGTGAAAGGTAAAAAACTCCTAAAGGTATATTAATATGATTAAAACTGTGGGATTGAGCAACCTTAAAGTAAAAATCATAATCACCGCTAATTTCATATTTTTCATCAAACCAAATATTGTCCTCGCTATGCAGACTTTTACGCCACATAGGTTGAGAAAAGATTAGACATCTATCTAGCAAATGCAAATAATCGAAATCAGGAGAAATATGAAGTTTATTATGTTTAGATGATATTACTTCTTCAAAAGTCTGGTTAGGAATATTACTAATGTATTGATCTGCATATACGACTGCTATCTTAGGGTTATTTTCTAAATAAGTAGATAGAATCTGGAAAGCATCTTTTTTTAATCTGTCGTCAGTGTTAGCATTAGTAATGTATTTGCCAGATGCAATTTTAATCCCACGATTCCAAGCTTTATATATTGATTCTCTTTCTTCAGTTCTAACGTATTTTATATTTGGGTATTTATCTAAATATTTTTTAACTATTCTATCTTCAGCTTCTTGAGAGCCGCTATTAATTATAATGATTTCAAGATTATTTGCAATTGTTTGTTGTAATAAATCTTCCAGTTTTTTTTGAAAAAAAAACTCGGCATTATAAGTAGACACAACAGCTGAAACTATCGGATTTTGATTTATCATTACATTTAATGGAATTAAATAATTAAAATTAAATTAATTTTCAAATTTTTCTCTAACAATTTATTTCAACCTTAGTGATTTGAGAGATCGTAAAATATTAATGTCGGGATTTTGTTTTAAAAAAGTGTAAACTTGGAAATAAAGCATCTTTAAATCTCTAAAGAATAGCAAAAATGTTAATATTGAAATAACAGGAAATAAGATCCAGTTGAAGTAAGGATAATTGTTTAGAATAACAACACTTGTAAATAATAAAGTTGTTAAAATCAACAATTTTCCGATATTAATTTTCTTAAGAAATAAACTGATATTGTTAAAAATATTTTTCTTGATATATAAAAGCATTATGATATTGCCAATCACTACTGAGAGGAAATATCCTAACAATCCAAGAGGACTATTAAAAATATAAAATCCTAATATTACCGCAATGACTGTGATAACAAGATTTATGATATGAATGATTGACAGAAAATATGCTTTACCAATACCAAGAATAAAAATATAAGTGGCATAACCAAAATTATTTATTATTTCAGGCAACGCTAAGATCAGAAAAATTAAAAGTACTGAATCATCATTAAAAAATGTCTTTAATAATAGCATTAGTGGTGTTGCCAGGATTCCAAAAAATAACCCCGAATATATTATTCCCAATTTAGAAATCTTTGAAACTTCATCATTAAAAAAGGCAACCATTTCATTTCTCGATATACAGATACTTGCACGTGGCAGAATTGTTCTAAACATTGTAAAAAACATCTGTGATATTGCGATAGCAAACCTTCTGGCAACTTCATAAAACGAAACAAAACTGACATTATAAAAATTACCGATAATGTATTTGATTGTGGGATCAATTAGAGCACTAAATATCGAAATAGTTTGTACAGAAAAACTGAATGAAATGATTTTTTTAACTTCTAAGAAATGAAAATATTTAAGATTGATTTTGTATACTGAAAAATACTTTATAAAAATAAATAGGGATAACAATAATGTAATGAAGTAACAAAATAAGTAAGTAATTGCTAAATGAACTATTGATAATTTAAAAATGCTAATTAAAACAACTCCAATAAGTAATAAAATATTTTGAACTATCGCAATCTTACTGGAAATTGAAAAATTACTTAGTCCTTCAAAAAAAGACTTGAAAAAAATATTGAGATATTGAAAATAAAATGCTAAGCCTAAAATAAATGAAATTTTTTTTGCAGATTTCAAAAAATTATATGGGATTGCAATTGCGTCATTGAAATAAAGAAAGAATGACACAACATTTAATAGGATGAATATAGCTATACCAACAATTGCGAAAACATAAAAACTCGATGATAAAAAGCTATTTAACCTTAAATCGTCATGCTTTTTAAATTCTGCAACATATTTTATGATAGAAATACCAAATCCGAAATCCAGTGCCGACCCAACGCCCCAAACTGCGGCTAACATAATCCATATACCAAATAATTGAGACCCAAAATGGCTTAGATTAATTTTAAGAATTATTAAGGCTATTACTAGTGTAATAGTGAATTGAATAAACTGCCAGAGTGTATTTCTTTTATCATCCATTGATTGGATTTGAAGAAAGAACTAATAAATTTTGTGATTGAATTTCTCTCCTCAATGTTTCAGACATTCCCAAAAGAACTGCCCACAACATATGTAACGTACCCCATAGCCAGGCATCTGTCATTACCATAGAAACACAAATATATATAAGGCTCCAGAAGAAAATAAAAGCGATAATTTTATGTTCCAACAATATACTCTGCTTCAAATTCCGGCGAGCAAACCTTATCATTAGATACATAAATGTTAAAAAGCCGATTGAACCAACGACTCCAGTTTCAGCTAGTATTGCTAAAACAGTGGTATGCGGTGGCAGGTCACTGACAAAGCGATTATAGATATAAGCATCCCACGTATTATATTCTTCTGAAACAAATCTGAATGAAAAATAACCAATTCCTATGACTGGATTTTCAATAAAAGCATTATATGCTGTATGCCAGATAAAAAATCTTGTAGACAATGATCCAATATCATCAATACTCTCAGCCATTTCCTTAGTGGTTTGCGATTTAGAATCAGTAACCCTTTTAAAAACACTGGGTTGTAATATAGTAATTGAGAGGATCACTAAACCAATCCCAATAAATATTGCAGAAATTCGTTTTATTGACTTTTTTCTCTGTAACCCAAAATATTTTGATTTAATTATATAATGAATGGTTAATGAAATGATCACAATTGATGTAGATATCCAGGAATTTCTAGTTTGAGTAAATATTAAAGCAATTACTAGCAGGAAAGTTAAGAGGCCAAAAAGCATTCTTCTTTTTACATAAAACAAAAATAGAGAGTAGGAAATAACTATAGCAACTCCTACTAAATCAACAAACATTACACCGGAAACACCGAAGGCTCGTTTACCAGAAGTAATCGCCTGTAATATTACTAATATCGATCCTATAATAGATCCAACTAAATATAGATATATCACTTTTTTTATTTTACTAAAGTCATTAATCGTCACGATTGAAATTAATAATATTGTTATAAATGCAAATATATTATACGAAAGCAACCAGGATTCAATATACTTATATGAAATAAAATAAGATGGTGAAATGGAAAGCAGGAAAATTGATATATAACCCCAGACCGGAGTCTTTAATGCAGAAAATTTAAAAGTATAATTGATGAAGAAACTTATAATGACAATTGGGACCAATAATAAAGGTAAGGAAAAATAATAAATACTAGTTTCATAAAAAAATGATAAAATAAAAACCGTAAATGTTAGTCTAAAATTTAAAGTAATAAGTAAAAAAAATGGAAGTGATATTAATATTTCTAAATATCTCCCCGAGATATTTGTTTTTGTAAGGAGTAATAAAGTACTGAAAAAAATAAAGAAAGATAGGAATATCAAGAATCTATTATTCTTTAGGAGTTTTAAGTTCCCAAGTTGTAAAATATGATCCTCCAACTATTAACTTTTCCTTTTTCTAAAACTTAACTGCTCTTTGATCGATATTAACTTTTCATTTGTGGAATGTTGTGTGATTTCACGAATAACCAAATAAAGAATTGCAAACATAGTAACGATTAAAGCTATTATGATGGAAAAGAGTGTACGAGGGGGATAAGCTTTTAACTCAGGTACAGATCCACTATCAATAATTTGTAATATTGGTATTTCTTTTTGTTCTTCAAACTTTGCCTGTTCATATAATGGCACTAAAAATTCTAATATTGTTTGATTAAGTTTAACTTCCTGATAATAACGTAAATAATTTTTTGCTTTATTTGGAAGTGTCTTGTACGGCAAAAACATACTATTACTTTTCCCTTGATTTTTGACTTTGTCAAATTGATCACTTAGCAATTCAAGTTCTAATTTTGACTGTTTTAAAACAGGTGATTCTTCTGGCAGGACTTTTTCTAAATACGAATATTCTAATTTCTTTGACATTACTTTAGTTTCAAGATCCAGATATGCTCCAAGAATTAATTTCAACTGGTCCTCGGCTTCATATAATCCAGATTTTTCCTGATATTTTTGAAGAGAATCTTCACTGTTTGTTAATGTAGTTGAAACTTCTAAATATCTGGATTCTAAAAATTCCCGGTTTTCTTTTGCTTTGCTGACGTTGAGCTCAATTACTTTGTTATTTATAAAATCCAATAAATAGTCTACCATTTGAGCTGCTTTTGTCGGAGAATTAGCTCTTACAGTAATTTCAAATGCATCTTGTTTGTTTAAGGAAGCCATTATTTTTTTCTGCAAAGCCTCAACAGTTTTATCAAGACTAGTTAACCCATAATCCTTCATTAAATTAAATTTTTGAATCAAATTTATTAAGTTGCTCCTGCTATATATTAAAGTAAGATACAAATTTGTTTCGGCTGAACTTGTAGTTCCACCCAATCCCAATGGTAAATCTTTAAGATTCTTCATTATACCCGAAATACTACCAAGTGAACTTGTATTTGATGGGATTATTAAGCCACTTGAGTCATATTCTTCATCTACAAAAAAGTAAATTGTAAGATAAGATAAAACTAAGGATGCGATAAAAAGAATAATTAGCAGTTTTTTCCACTTTAGAATAATTAGAAGATAGTCTAATAAGTCAATACTTCTGTCTTCAGCCATTTTTTTATTTGATTATTGTTAAAATTATTGGCGTAAAGTTAATATATTTTTTCAGATATGACAATCCTAAGTTGATTGCATAGGATGACTAGTATTTTAACTAGACTACTTCAATAACACCATTTTTTTTGTTTGAATGTATTCACCGCTTTGTATTTGATAAAAGTATATTCCACTAGAAAAACCTTTTCCATTAAATTCTACCTCATAATATCCAGCAGTTTGTTCTTCATTAACGAGTGTTTTTATTTTTTTCCCTAGTAAATCATAAACATTAATAGTGACTGAACAATTATTGGAAATCAAATAACCAATTTTTGTGACTGGATTGAATGGGTTGGGATAGTTCTGTTTTAGTTGAAAGTTCTCAGGAATTTCTGATGAAATAAATTCTATCCTATTTGAAAAACAACTTTCAACACCATCAATGGTTCGGTAAGAAACTCTGAGGTTGTAGGTTCCTTGGGGAAATGTTTTATTTACTCGATTATTTAAGAACTCTGTTGAATCAATAATTGAATAAACATTATTATCATTATTCCAGAAATAAATTAATGCAACAACCATTTGTGTATCTGCTCTAAATAAATCAAAGTGCAATTCATTTTTTTCAATTTTCCAATTCAATATTTCCGGTGGTTCCAACTTTCCAAAATATTCTCCGTTAATTATTGCTCCAGCTAAATTCATATCATTGTCACCATTCATTCTTTGATTGAAATACCAATAAAAATAATTAGACTGCTGTTTAACCAACCCAAATTTTTCTGCAACGATGAAAGATTGGCTACTATTTCCACCTGAAGATGATGAATTATAATTATAAATGTCATTTTTATAATAATTATCATATAAATAAATGCTGTCTTTTTTAATAATTCCTGACCCAAAATAACCGCCTAAACCATGGACAGACCAAGTGCTATCGTTGATTCTATTTTTATCATAGTATGTTCGTAATGGATTATGCATTTGAAAAATATCAGCATTTGTATACCAATAGTCTCTTTCAACATTTTGCTTACTACTATCAAAATCTGTTATATCAATTATTTTTACTTCCTTATTTGAAATAATTGTATCTCCAACGATTTTATATACTCTTGAATATGAATTATACGATTCTATTGTATCTATTCTCTCATAATTATTTACATAATATATCCAAACATTGTCTTTATTTAAAGATACAATAGTATTTTGCTGTGCATAAACAATTGTAAATGTAATAAGGATAGATAAAAAAAATATTTTTTTCATACAATTTCTCCAAGCTCATTCTGTGTGGCAACTTAATAGTTATAAGGATTTATTTTAACAGAATTAATTTTTTAGTATCAATAAAATTTCCAGATTGTATTCTATAAAAATATACCCCGCTTGGAAAATAAGATGCATTAAAAACAACTTCATATGTTCCTGAATTTTTATATTCATCAACAAGCACTGCAATTTCATTTCCAAGCACATCATAAATTTTTAAGGTTTGCCAACCGCCTACCGGAGTTTGCCAACTTATTTTTGTACTTGGGTTAAACGGATTAGGGTAGTTTTGCAGCAGTAAATATTCTTCTGGTTGTGTATAGTTATTTTCATTTTCAATACATGATATTCCACCGCCGTTGATTGTGTGAAGAATCGTTCCAGAATTTCCGACTGCCCATCCTGTATTGACATTGGTAAATTGGACAGCGGATAAAAAATTTGTAGTCCCACTTTGTTGATTACCCCAGGTAACACCGCTATCGCTTGTGCGTAAAATATTACCATTAGAACCGACCACTACTCCAAAACTGTCATTAACAAATGATACTCCAGATAAATATTCTGTTGTTCCGCTTGAAACTCTTTCCCAGCTTAGTCCACCATTACTTGTGCGAAGAATAATACCACTAGAACCTACAATCAACCCCGTATTGCTATCGGAAAATGATAGTTTTATAAGATCTTCTGATAAACCGCTTTGTCGATTTATCCAGTTTTGTCCACCATTTGTTGTATTAAGAATTGTGCCATTACCACCGATTATAATCCCGTTGTTGCTATCAGTTAAGACAACATCAAAGAGGTGGTTAATTGTACCACTTTCCTGAGTTGTCCAGTTTAAGCCCCCATCGGTTGTTCGCATGATTGTACCTTAACCCCCAACTATGGCTCCAATATTATTATTAATAAAATATATACCTAACAAAGCACTTGTCGTTCCACTCGATTGAATATTCCAGGTGTCTCCACCATCTGTAGTATGTAGGATTGAAGAGCCAACGGCAAATCCATTGTTATTATCCGTAAAGAAAATTGAAAATATACTTTCATTCATTCCACTCATCTGTGATTTCCAGGATGAACCACCGTCAGTTGTGAGAAGTATAGTTCCAACATTTCCAGCAGCAATTCCTCGATTAATATCTATAAAAAAAACATCCCGAAGATCCTCTATAGCTCCAATTGATTGGTTGGTCCATGTTGATCCTCCATCCAAAGTATTAAGAATCACTCCATTCGCACCGACAGCCCTTCCTGTATTGGCATCAGTAAAACATACTCCGTATAAAAATCCAGTTCCGCTAGATTGGCTTTCCCATGTTGATCCTCCATCTATGGTTCTAAGAATTGTACCCTGGAGAGATACGGCATCTGCGCCAACTGCAGTGCCGATATTAGCGTCAGTGAAAGAAGCCGCAAACAAATATTTCGGAAGCCCACTTGCCTGATTTGTCCAGGTGCTTCCTCCATTAGTAGTGTGAAGGATTGTATTTGGGCCCCCAAAAATAGTTCCTTTATTTTCATCAGTAAAACAGACATCTGAATACCCTTCATTCGTTCCAAGTGATTGATTTATCCAGCTATCGCCGCCATTCGTAGTTCGGATAATAATACCATTATTCCCGACAGCAGTTCCAGTAGAAGAATTAACCATTGAGATGGAGGTTAGATTGTATAGGGTTCCACTTGGTTTGGAATTCCAATGTTCACCACTATCTGTAGTAATAAGAATTATGCCTCCGGATCCTACTGCTATTCCAAAATTATTATTTACAAATGAAACTCCGCGAAGATCATTACTAGTGCCACTTATCTGAGTGTTCCAGTTTTCTCCATCATCAGTAGTGTACAAGATTAGACCACCGGATCCCACCACTATCGCTGTGTTATCATCGATAAAAAAAATACTTCGTAGATCATTATTTGTTCCGCTAATAAGATTAATCCAGTGTTCTCCGCCGTCCGAAGTGCGAAGAATCGTTCCGGATGTTCCAATTAAGATACCTGTATTTCCATCGGTAAAGCAAACATCAAGGAGTGTGTTTCCCTGAGGTAATGGATTTTGCCAGAACCATTGAGAATAACTCATTTGACTTGCCTGAAATGAGAAAATTAAAATGGCGATTAAGGATTTCATAACATCCTCTCTTGAATGAGCAAATATATTTATGAATTACATTTTTGCTTCGGGAGAGTTTTTTTCATTTAGGCCTACGTAGTTTAATAATTCTAAACTTGAGCCCTCTCGGAGTAAGGAAAAATTACTGAACCAAATAAATGCTATATTTTTGTTAAAGTCAAAAACATCACTTGATACTTATTAATCAATATCCAAGAAATATTTATAAAATTCTTGAGTCTAAACATTTTGGGTTTTATTAATCTTACTAGATTAAGAGAATCTGCTGCTCAGAAATTATTCAAACCCTATATCATTTGTTTATTTTAATAAAATCATCTTCTTTGTCTCAACAAAATCTCCAGCGTGTAATTGATAAAAATAAACACCTGATGCTGGATGTTTGATACTTGATTCTAGTCCGCCTGTGGAGGAAAATTCTATTTGGTAAGAACCAGCTGATCTATATTCATTTACTAAAGTTGCAACTTCATTTCCTAAAACATCATAAACTTTTAGTGTAACATTACCAGAAACCGGCAATTGAAAACTTATTATTGTTGTTGGATTAAATGGATTGGGGTAGTTTTGGGATAATAAAAAATCAATAGGAATATCTAATTCTGGTTCAGTCGATGTTACCCCCCCATTTTTAGTGTATAGAATAATTCCATCATCTCCCACAACCCAGCCATTATTCTTATCAATAAAAGTTATATCTTGTAAATTTTTAGTAGTTCCACTGTTGACTAATTCCCAGGAATTTCCACTATCAATTGACTTCAAGATTGTTCCAACATTTCCAACAGCCCAAATAATATTCGAATCAATACAAAAAACACTGTTTAAGTCTTGGTATTCACTACTACTTCTTTTTGTTTCCCAAAAATCTCCCCCATTTGTGGTCTTTAATATTGTCCCTTGTACACCAACTATAAAACCATTATTTAAATCTGTAAAATAAATATCTGTTAATGCTTTGTTATAAAAATGTTTAGACCAAGTTGCTCCTGCGTTAACAGTTTTGAGTATTGTATATGGATCAAAAGGGGGTATAAGTGGATAACCTCCTACTATAAATCCATTTAAAGTGTCAATAAAGAAAGTGCCATATAAGTTGGAGGTTACAAAAGAATTTTGAAATGACCAGGTTTCCCCACCATCTATTGTTCTGCGAATATTTCCGAACTCACCAACTACTGTTATATTATTAAAATCAGAAAATGAAATTGAGTAAAGAAATAGATCTGAACCAATTGGTTTTCGTACCCAATTCAATCCAGAATTTGTGGATTTCAATATTACACTCGCGTATTGTCCACTCACACTTGATCCACCAGCAATAATTCCAATTTGTTCATCAATGAATTTAATATCACATAAATGTGCGTAGGTCAAGCTATCTTGTAGTAACCAAGTAATTCCGGCATTTATAGTTTTGATTATTGTTCCATAAGTGCCTACGGCCCAGCCAGTATCTTTATTTGTAAATTCGATTGCAGATAAGTTATTGTATTGTGGTAATGAATCAATCTGAAACCATTGACTAATAATTTCAGAATGAGATGACAACGAAAAAATGAATATCAAAACTAACTTTTTCATAAAGAGCCCCTACGAAAAAATGAGATAATAAAAAACGAAAAGAACTACTTCTAAAATAAACTTATTATTTTAAGAGTAAAGACATTTAACAAAATAGAATTTGCGGTTAAGCAATTGTTATTTTGTCTTACTCATCCACCATTCCTGGTATTTTATTTCATCCTCGATAAGCTTTTCTATAAGAGCATCAAAAGATAAGTTGTAATTCCAGTCCAGCTCAGTTTTAGCTCTTTTGGGATTGCCGTAGATTACTTCAAGCTCAACGGGACGGTAAAGTGCTTTATCAAATTTCACAAACTTTTCAGGATCAAGTCCAAGCTTAATAAATACTTTATCAATAAACTCCTGCAAAGTATGTGCTTCACCGGTGCAGATTATGTAATCGTTAGGTTTGGGTACATTCAGCATCTTCCACATAACTTTAATGTATTCAGGTGCATAACCCCAATCTCTTTGTATGGATGTATTTCCAACTTTAAGAGAATCAAGTTCATTTCTTTTAATTTTTATTGCGGATGAAATTATTTTTTTTGTGACAAAATTTTGTCTTCTTAGAACAGATTCGTGATTAAATAATATCCCGCTTGAGATAAATAAATTGTATGCTTCGCGGTAGTTTACGCAAGTCCAGTGTGCTGCAGCTTTAGAAATCGCATAAGGGCTTGCAGGATGAATTATAAACTCTTCATCAATCGGGAGTTTTTCTTTAGCAACATTGCCATACATTTCACTGCTGGAGGATTGATAAAATTTAATATCCTGGTTTATTATTCTTATTGCTTCTAAAATGTTTGCGACAGAAATTATATTATACTCTAGTGTACCTATCGGCTGTTCGAAAGATAATCCAACAGAACTTTGTGCTGCAAGATTATAAAATTCATCAGGTTTATATTTTTCTAACAAACGTATTAGGTTTGAAAGATCAAAAACGTTTGCTTCAACTAATTGAACATCGTTTTCAACACCAAGAAAACTCAATCCATTTGAGTTTCCGGATTGCAGGTTTCTTGTAATGCCAATTACTTTATAATCCTTCTCAAGCAGGAATTTACTTAAGTATGTTCCATCCTGTCCTGTGATACCTGTTATAAGTGCTGTTTTCATTATTTTTTGTTAATCTGTAAGCGATGAATTAAATCTTATCAAATTTACAACATCTTTTTAAGATATGATAATAAGCGATATCAATCTTAAGAATTGGTACGCTGATTGGACTGATTTATTTATGATCATTACTGATCTTACAAGATCATAATAATCAGCGTACCATTTCAGTTAAAAATTTTCCTTGACATTATGTTATTTTCTATCAATATTTGCACTAGTTAAAAACAAAGGAAAAAATTTATAACCGATTTGCTACAGTTTTAATTTTCGTTCGTCTA
>CXWK01083567.1_pt1 | contig 32406 bp, 54 predicted proteins | sample 590851 | NCBI WGS metagenome assembly CXWK01 (sample SAMEA3498364, study PRJEB10139) | wastewater metagenome | biome: wastewater treatment plant; material: activated sludge | place: Denmark | collected 2014-08-01
GGCGCGTGGGCCACGGTGTACGTGGTCGTGTCGTCTTCGAGCGGGTAGTAGTTGTAGAGGTTGCGGATCTCTTCGTCGGCGGCCGGGGTGCCCGCGAGCGGAGGCTGCACGGAGATCACGTCCGTCGCGATGGCGGTCACCTGGTGGACCGTCAGCACGCCCGCGCCGCTGACGTACGCGAGCCACTGCCCGACCGCGAAGCGCGAACCGTGCCCCGTCGTCACGGTGATGTCGGGCGCGCTGTAGCTCACGATCACCGTGCCCGCGGCCGGGGTGAGCTCACCGCCGATGGCCGCGCGCCACAGGATCTGATGCGAGAGCGCGTTGGCGTGGCTGAACGCCACGGGCGACGCAGCGGAGTTGAGCCGCGTGACGATGGGCTTCACGTCCACGCCGAGGGTGACCGGCGTCCCGCTCTTCATCCCCTTGACGGGCGTCTGGTAGGCGCGCCGGGAGGTCTTGCTCTCCATGCGCGGGATCATCGTCTGACCCTTGCCCGCGAGCGGCCAGGGCGGGTCACTGCGGATGAGCAGCGCCTTCATGTTGCTCGACGTGGTGCCCATCGTGGACTCCGCGCCCATCCACGTGATGCCGTTCTGCTTGTGGACGTTGGACCAGGTCATCGCATCTCCCTCACTTCACTCGCACCACGCGGAATCGCGCGTCTTTCAACCAACTCGCGAGCTGACCGCTCGCCTTCATCTTGTTTGTCGAGAGCCCCAGGCGGCGCTTGCGCGCGGTCCACTTCTCGGAGTTCGCGGGGATGCTCCCCTCGATGTCCGCGCCCGAGTGCTGTGCGCGCGCGATGAACGTCTCTTTGATGAACGGCGCGAGCGCGAACATCACGTTTTGCGGCTGCGGGATGGCCTTGCCCTGGAATCGCCCGAGAGCGTACCTGAGCGCCCGCTGCTTGAGTGCCGCGTCGATCTTCGTCAGCGTGCGGCCCTTCGCCTCGAGGTACTCCAACACCTGCGCGTTGGTGGGCTGCGCGGGCGCAGGGCCCTTGCGCGGGCGCACCGTGGGGTATGCAGCGCGACGAGCGGCGCCGCCGTCGAACGCGATGGCCCACGTCTCGCCCATCTTCTCGACGACCGAACGGAGCTGGAGTTCCAGCAGCTTCAGCGCGCTGACGTTGGAGCGGACCTTGATGGCACTCATGGGATGCTCACCTCCACGTCGAGAAACATCGTCGCGAGCGCGCGGTTGAGGTCCGCGATCTTCTCGATCGTCCCCGGCCCGCTGCGCCGCACGCTCACCCACGCGGGGCTCGTGCCCGTCCACTGCGTCGGCTGCACCACGCGCGCCTCGATGTCGTCGAGCTCGCTCAGCGCGTCCACGCTCACGTCATCGAAGCTGCTGCGCACCGTGGCGCCCGTGAGCATCGCGGTGCGCCCGAAGAGGTAGCCCACGCGCACAGCGACGCGCACGAGCTTGTAGCGCGGGTTCATCGCGCGGTTGGTGCCGCTCTCGCCCGTGCGGTAGTCGGTCTGCACGAGGCCCACCGAGAGCCCGCGGTGAAAGTGCGCGCCCGGGAACTCCGGGTCGGTGATGTCCCCGTGGGACTGCACCGCGCGCAGTGCCGTGACCGCAGCCACGGCGTGCGCCTGCACCTTCGTGACGATGTCGTTGAAGTCAGCCACGGTTCCACCTGAACCCGCGGCCTTCGCCCTTCACGTTGACCACCGGCTGCACGCGCGCCATCTCGCGCTCGAAGCTCTCGCGAAAGATCTTCGCCTGCTGCGCGTACTGGTCGCCCGTGCCCTCGCGGGAGATCTCCTGCAAGCTCTCGAAGAGCAGCGCGAGCACGAGGTCCGTTTCCGCGCGCGTCACGCCCGCGGTGCTCGTGACCATCCCCTCGGTGATGTCCCGCTGGAGCAGCAGTTCCACCACCTGCGCGTGCGCGCCGGTGATCAGGTCGTCGTAGTCGGTCACGGCCGCGCCGCCACGCGCCACAGCCGCCGCGCTCACCGCCGTGAGGGCGGATGAGGCGAGCACGCTGCGGGCGTTGACGGTCGCGGTCGTGGCCCAGGTCATCGCGGGCCCCGGTGCGCGCGCGAGGCGCGGGCGAAGGGCTCGATGGGCTGCGGAATGGAGGGGGGCGCGACAGGCGCGGGCTCCTGCGCGGGCTCCTGCGCGGGCTCCCAGGGACCGACCACGCGCAGGGCGGGGCCGATGGCGCCACAGAGCCGCGTCGCCGCGGCCTCGGTGACGCCGTTCTGTGCCACCCCGTCCACGAAGGTCGCGCCGTTCGGCACGCCGTGCCCGAGGTGGCCGGTGTAGGACGGCCACTCCAGGCGTACGAGCGGGACGAGGTCGTTGCGGGCTTCGCTGACGGGCATGGTCGGGCCTCCTGGGGAGCGGGTCAGATCAGTTGGTGAGCTCGTCGGCCATCGCGATGGCCAGGTCGCTCTTCACGGCGAGGCCGGCGTACATCTTCACGCGGACCTTCTGCGTGTCCGTGGTGGAGTCCGTGCCGAGGTTCAGCACGGTGATGCCGTTCTCTGCGGCGATGAGCTCCGAGGGCAGCTCGTCGCCGTCGGCGGTCTGCGAGTAGAAGCCATGCACGCCCTCGTCGGCGTCGAGCGCCGCGCAGAACACCACCGAGCCGGTGCTGAGCGAGCCCTTCGAGCGGTCGAGCGGGCAGAAGTCCGACACGAGGATGGGCAGGCCGTTGTAGGACGGCACCACCACGCTCTCCTTGAGCGCCGGGATGTAGTCCTTGGTGACCTCCATCATCGTCACGCCGCCGAGGGCGCGGAGCAAGGCCATCACGCTGCGCCGCGTGCGCGAGGCCATGACGTAGGCCTTGTTGCGGCCGACCTTCACGAGGTCCGCGAGCTGGTCGAGCGTCGCGAGCGCGATGGCGTCGCCGTTGTTGCCCGTGCTGCTCACGGTCTGCCCAGCGGTGATCAGCCGGAGCAGGCCGTCGATCTCCGTGGTGCTCGAGGTCGCCGCGAAGGTGAACACCGTGGTGCCGTTCGTGGTGAGCGTGCCCGCGAGGGTGACGTTGACCCACTTGTCCGCGTTGGACGAGTAGACCTTGACCGCGGCGCCGTAGGTGACCGCCGCGCCGAACTCAGCGTCCCCGGGCGCCTTGTACTGCACGGTCGTGCCCGAGTGCGTGTACTTGATCAGGCCCGGCCCGAGCGTCGGGTCGTGGCCGGGGCCGACGACGATGGTCGCGCCGGACGAGCCGGACGAACCGATCTCCACGACGGTGACGGTCCAGTTGGCGTTGCCGGTGATGATGTCGTCGCCGTAGCTGCGGCCGATGCTCTTGGACGCCTTCGAGATGGCGATGGCCTTGGCCTGCGCCATGCCGTAGTTCGCGGCGTCGAGCACGCCCACGGACTGATCGATGACGAGCGAGCGACAGTAGGCCGACACGCGCGAGAAGGTCAGCGCGTCGGTCGCGGTGATGGTCGCGCCGGGCGACGGCTTCGACGTCACGGGCAGCGCCTTCTCGCGGTTGAAGTCCATGCTCTTGCCGCGGATGCCCACCATGGGGAGGTTCGCGACGAGCTGGTCGCTCGTGACGATGTTCTCCAGCACGCCCTGGATGAGCGGGCTGTTGGTGAGCTTGAGGAGTTCGACGTTCGAGAGGGCCATGAGTGTGCTCCTTGGTCGGCGCGGACCCGCGGCCCGCCCTTTGTCAGCGGGGCTTCAGCGCCGCCGCAATCTTGTCGGTCGGACTCAGTCCAGCGAACGCGGTCCGACCACCCGCGTTGCCCCCGCCATGAGCGGCACCAGCGCCGCCCGCGGCCTTGAAAAACTTGCTCAGCTTCGTGTCGACGAACCGCTGCCAGCCCGCGTCGAGGGGCTCCACGTCGTCGCCCACGCGGATCGTCACGACCTCGCGGCCGTCCACTGTCTCCACCGCCATCGCGCTCGACACGAGCGACTCGATCTCCGGCGCGATCTCGGGGTTGAACAGCCGCGTCGCGACGGTGCCGATGCGCGACGCCGCGGCGTGCTGCACCATCAGCCCGTGCCGGCGGGTGAGTTCGGCCTGGGCCTGCGCCGTGAGCGCGCCGATCTGCTTCTGGAACGTCTCGCGCTCCGCGGCGAGCTTGCGCTCCTGCCGCTGCTGCGCCGTGAGCTTCTCCTCCTCGGTGCGCGCGCGCTCGGCCTCGTACTCCGCGAGCTTGGCCTTGAGGCTCTCGGCCTCGGCCACCACGGGCTCGAAGGTCGCCTTGTGCTTGCGCGCCTCGCGCGCGAGGATCGCGTTGACCTCGCTCTGCGTGAGGGTCTTTTCGGGCTGCCCGCTTGGGGGCGCCTGCTCGGTCTGGATCTCTGCATCAGCCACGAATCACTCTCCCTCCGGGGTCGTGTCCCCGGCCGTTGGCCCCGCGATCGAAGGCACGACCTCTCCCGGCGCGGGTGCCGGGAGGTCGTTCACCACCGCGTTGATTGCGGCGTCGGTCTGGAGGGCGGCATACCGGCCCTCGAATTCGTTGCGCTCGAAGTCCGCGCGCTGCTCGAGCTGCGCCCGCAGGCGCTTCTCAGCGTCGGGCGCCATGCGGGGGTAGAGCGCGCTCGCGATGTCCGCGCGCGCTGCGGCCGTGAGCTCAGGCACGAGCTTGTCGCCGTCCTTGATGACGGCCATCGCGGTGTCGGCGCGCGTCTCCGCATCGAGCGGGTCGAAGCGCCGCGGGTAGGTGATCGTCGTCGAGGCCTGCCACTCGCTCGCGTCGGCGCCGTCGAGCGCGGCGAGGATCTGGATCACATCGCGCTCGAAGGCCTCGTGCTGCGACGCGGCCACGCTCAGGAGCGCGGACATCTGGCGGAAGCGGTAGGCGCGCGCGATGCCCGACTCCGGCGCCACTGAGGCGGCGCTCGGCCGGTCCTGGTACGCGGCCTCGTAGATCCGCGTGGTGAGCTCCTCGGTGCGCGTCCCGTAGTGGATCGTCACTGAGGCGTCGGGCGCGATGAAGCCAGGCTGTGCCGCGCTCGTCGGGTACGTCAGCCCCGACTGCGTGCCCACCTTCGTGCCCTGCACTGCGGTCGGGTCGTCGGTCTGCACGCAGAGGATGGGGAACACGCAGTCGCGCTCGATGGCGCGCTGCTCCGACCGCACGTTGAAGAGCTCAACCGCCGCGGCCACGGAGCCCGAGAGCGCCGAGGCGGCGCACAGGTCGCGCGCCTGCATCGTGGGCACCCAACGCAGCACCGCGAGCGGCACCATCCCGAGCGCGTGCGGCACGTCGCCCGTGTCGTCGAGGATGCGCCACTGGTCGGAGATCTCTTCGAGCGTGATGCGCCGCCACGTCGCGCGCGTCCACAGGGTGTAGACCTCGCGCTCCGTCTCGGCGCCCGTCAGCGGGTCGCGCTCGCACGTCTCGCTCCCGAGCCTCGCCCACACGAAGCGGCCTCGGTCGTCGGTCTGCCAGTCGACCAGTTCGCGCGGGTCGAGCCATCGGCCCACCGTGCCCGGCGAGGTCGCAGGGCGCTCGCCCTCGGGGCGGTCGATGAGGCACACCGCGAAGCCGTGGCGCAGCGCAGCGTCGCTGCCCGCGGCCATCCACGCGTCGACCTTGCCGAGCCCCTCGTCCGGGTCGTCCCAGAACGCCCGCACGGCATCGACGCTCGTTTCGCGCAGCGGCGCCGTGGCCCAGAGCTGCCCGGTGTACGTCCGCGCCACGGGGGCGACGTGGTTGTCGTACGTGGTCGCTCTCACACGCGCGGCGAAGTCCTCCTCCGTCTCGCGGGCGAACTGCGTGAGGTACGTCGAGCCGTCCGCAACGCGTGTGCCGCTCTGCCCGACCATCCCGCGAGGGCCGTGGTCGTACACACGCAGGTCGCGCAGCCCCGCGAGGAACCCGCCCTGCCCGGTCACCGCGTCGTCGACGAGCGACCAATGCGCGGCGCCGAGCGGCCCGTCATGCGCGGGATTCCGCGTGCGCAGCGCAGAGATGAGGGTGCTTGACTCCACGGGAGTGACATATCCTGTCACACGTCGGGCGGGGTGTCCACTACCGCGAGAACCCCGTCACGCCCGCGCCGCTGCCAGCGGTCCAGGCGTAGGCCAGGGCGTCCACGTCGTCGTCGTGGCGGTCGCTCACGCCGGTGAACTTGCACACCGTGTCGATGAACGGCCCGAGCCACGCCGCGCCCTGCGACGACGCGGGCACCCTCACGCGCCCCTCGTTCCACGCCGTCGCCACGGGCTGCGCCCTGACGAACTTGTCCCCGCGCGGGGTGAGCTCCGAGAGCCGTAGCCCCGGCTCGATGGACCGCAGGGCCTTGGCGATGCTCTTGCCGTCGCGGCTCGCCTCGATGTGCAGCGGCGCCATGCCGTGCTTGCGCTGCCAGGCGTGGAGCTCGCGCGCGACGTCGCCCGGCTCGCGCTGCAGCCGCAGCACATCCACCACGTCGGCGCGCAGCGTCGTCCCTGACCCACGCATCGCGAGGGCCACCGCGACGGTCCAGTCCGAGCGCGTGGACTCTGTGCCCGCAGGGTCCACCGCGAGCACGATGCGCGCGCCCGTGAGGTCGGGCACGGCGTAGCGCGTGGGCGTGCGGAACACCTCGCCGCCTCGGGCGCGCGGGGCGCCCATGAACAGCGAGTGCCAGTCGTACTCGTTCCCCGCGCGTTTCTTGGCGAGTTCGGAGAGTGGCCACCTCGAGGGCCACAGCGCCGCGCCGGCGTCGTCGACCGCGGGGAGGTTCACCACCTCCCACGGCGCCGCGTCGCCCATCTCTCCGCGCGAGAGGCGCCCGATGAGGTCGTCCTCGTGCCAGCGCGTGTGCACCACGATGCACGACCCGCCCGGCTCAATGCGCGTCCACAGCGTCGATGTGAACCAGTCCCACGTGCGCTGCCGGATGAGCGCGCTCTCGGCCTCCTCGCGGTTCTTCACCGGGTCGTCGACCACCGCAAGGCGCACGCCCTGCCCGGTGAGCGGCCCGCCGATGCCCGTGGCGAGCAGCCCGCCGCCCGCGGTCGTGCGCCACTCGCTGAGCGTGTTGCGCGAGGGATGCAGCTGCACCCCCGCCGCCGTGGCGTAGTCGCGGCCGCGCGAACTCTTGCTCTCTGCGAACGCGCTCGCGTAGCTCACGAAGCCGAGCGCATCCTCGGGGCGGCGCGAGAGCCACCACGCGATCGCGGCGAGCACCATCTCGGTCTTGCCGTGGCGCGGCGGCACGCTCACGCACGCGAACACCGGCTCGCCCGCGAACGCGCGCTCGAAGATCGACGCCACGGGCGCGAGGTGCTCGGGGCGGGTGTACCCGCGAGCGACGCGCGGGATGAAGTCCATGAGGCCGCCCCTGCGACGGCGCATCTCTTCGACGACGGCCACGAGGCGCAGGCGCGCGGCCTCAGTTCGCGCGTAGCTCTTGCTGGAGTCGCTCTGCCTCGGCGATGAGCTCAACATCGGTCAACTCGCTCACGTTGCGGACCTCCACGCGGTCGACGTGCTCGCCGGTCGCGCGCTTCTCTTCGACGGTCCCGCGCGCCTTGAGCAGACGCAGTTCCGCGGCCCGCACGCGCGCTGCGTCGCGGTACTTGATCACGTCGAGCGCGAGGCGGGCGTCCTTCTCAGTGCCCTTCATCACGCGCGCATGGAGCACGGTGTCGACCTGCGCGCTCGCTGTATCGACCTGCGCCGCGAAGCCCGCGAAGCGCGCGTCGGTGCCGTCGCGCCCGGCCTTGAGCCAATCGCAGAACGTGCGCCACGGCACGCCCGCGGCCTCGGCGCACTGCCGCAGCGGGGCACCGACGCGGCGCGCGCCGAGGATGGTCGCGGCGATCTCGGGCGTGAAGGTCAGCGGACGGGGCATCAGTCAAGCGCCCCTGCGCCGGGGTCAACGCCTGCGCTGCGCGCGTACTTCGTCCAGCGGCGGCGGATCACGTCGCAGTAACGCGGGCTGATCTCGAATCCGCGGCACTCGCGCGCGGTCTTCGCTGCCGCGATGAGCGTGGAGCCGCTGCCGAGGAACGGGTCAACGATGACGTCGCCCGCGTCGGAGAAGGCCTTGATGAAGAACTCGGGGAGCCTCAAGGGGAACGCTGCTGAGTGGCTCGCGCCATCGTGGTTCGCCGGATTGTTCGGGAGGTCAACGTGGTTGCCTGGTAGCGCGATGTCAGTCACTCGCTCGACGTCGCCTCCGTGCCACCCGACGTTGCCCGTTCGGTTCGTGTCGCTGACACGACCGCCTTCGTGGAAGCACTCCGATGACTCGCGGCCGACGCTGCGCGGGTTGAACTTGATTTTGGCTGCGCGGGTGAAATGGAAGACCGGCTCCCACGCATTCTTGAACCTGTTAGGCCACTCGCCAGGGAGCCCGCGATGCGTCCAGCACAGTTCGTCGACGAAGCGCCACTCCCACCGACGCACATGCGCGATGGTCAGGTCCTTCACGTAGAGGTGCCGCTGCCCGTCGTCGCAGTGCTCTTTGATGTTGACGAAGAACGACCCATCCGACGCGAGGTGCTCGCGCACGCACGCCTGTAGCGGCTCCCACCACGCGACATATTCGTCGGGCGGGATCGGTCGGAAGCCGCTGCTCTCGTCGTACTTTCGCTGCGAGGCGTACGGCGGCGACGTGAACACCACGTTCGCCTTTGTCGCGCCCATGAGACGCGCCCACGTCGCAGCGTCGCGCGAGTCGCCGCACACGAGACGGTGCGGCCCGAGTTCGTAGACCTCGCCCGCGCGGCTGTGGACGGGTGCGTCGGGCGGCGGCTCCTCTGCGCCGGGGTCTTCGCCCTGCGGAGCGTCGCCGATGATCTCGTGTCGCTCGACGTCGCCCGCGCCCGCCTCGCGCAGCACTGCGTCGCCCGCAGCCTTCACCAGCGCGTCGAGCTCGGCGGCGCCATAGCCCATGTCGCGCATCACGTCGGCGTCGCGCTCGAAGCTCGCCGTGGCCATCGCCACGACCGCAGCCGCGTCGTCGTTGCCTTGCAGCGCCCGCGCGTTGTCGGCGAGCGTCATCGCGTCGGCCTCGGCGTCGCTCACGTCCACGAGCCGCACGGGCAGGAGCAGCGGTGCCGGGGCGTCGCGGTCGAAGCGGTGCTCGGGACCGCCGCGCAGGATGCCGTCGACCTCGAGACCTGCAGCGATGAGGCGCGCAGCTTCGAGTCGCCCGTGCCCGCCGATGATCCGCCGCGTCGACGCCTGCGCGATGATCGGAGCGCCCCAGGTCGTGCGCAGGATCGTCCGCGCGAGCCGCGTCACCTCGGCGCCGTGTGCCCGCGGGTTGCGCGGGTTCGGGCGCAGCGCGTCGAGCGGGAGGTACACCGCCGCGATGCCCTGGGGCACCGCGCGCGCGGGTGGTGCGGCTTCGGGACGCCTTGCCATGCCGTGACAGCCTATGTCACTCACGCCGCGGCGTCCAGTCTCCCGCCGCGGTCAGCGGGGAATGCCTCGCTCGTCGAGCAGCGCCCGAAGCCGCTGCGCCTCCCTGCCCACCTCGCGCCGCTGGTCGTAGGCCTGTCGCGCGTCGGCCGCGAGTTCCTCGCCCGTCTGCTCCAACTCGGCCACACGCGCACGCAGCCGCGCCACCTCGGCCTGGAGAGCGGCCGCATCGACGCCGCAGTGGGGACAGGTCATGCGCGTCACTCTACGCCTCCCGTGGGCGCCGCGCTCGGCACGCTCGCCGCGCCGTCCAGTCGGCCGCGTAGCGCCCTGGAGCCCGCGGACGGGTGAGAGGGCGTCGCGGGCGTGGAGCGGGCGCAGGGCGGGCGCGTGGGGAGGCGGGGGAGGGTGTGCGTGGGGCTGCTGGACGCAGCGGCGGGGCGTTCCCTACTCCTTACACTCCTTACACATATATTACAGTATGTAATACACTTGATGTGCCTATAAACAAGCACATTACGTTTGATACACTCGTCTCTACGTGTGCAACCCCAACATGGGGTCACCACCCAAAGTGCGATCTCCCCTAGTGGGAATTGGCCGTTTTTGCTGAAAGCCGTAATGTACGTTGCTGCGCTTTTCATGCGAGCCGCCACACTCGTTTCGTGCCTCCGTCGATCCACTCCGGCTTGTTGCGGTACCCTCGCTGCTGCAGGATCGCCGCGACGCGGTTGGACGCGCGCTGGTCGTAGTCCTCGACGCGCTTACCGATTGCCTCGGCCAGAATGCGCTCCGACGTGATCGGGCGTTGCTCGGACGCCGGGAGCGTGCCCTGCGTCGCGAGCCACTTGCCGACGGCGCCCTCCCACGGGTCGGACACTCTGAATCTTTCGGATGCCTCGCGTAACGCCGCGTCGGCCTCCGGCGTGAGCCACCACGCTTCGTCGGCCCGGTAGGCGGCGACGGCCTCGGCCCAGAGCTGATCGCGCTCGGCCTTCAGCGTGCCGATGTCGATGGTCCCGCCGACTCGGACGCAGTGGAAGCGCCGCGACCCGGTCGGGTCGTTGAGAAACTGCTCCTCGTTGGTGCTGCCCACGATCACGTTGGACCGGGGGAACGCGGAGAGCGTGCGATGAAAGGGCGCGCGGAAGGTGTCCTTCGCGGATGAGATGAAGGCCTTGATGCGCCCCGCGTGGGCGCGGCCGGTGACGTGCTCGATCTCGCCCAGCTCGTAGATCCATGCGCCGTTGATCTGGAGCATCGCGTCCTTGTTCTCGATGTCGACGGTGGTGTCCGAGAACCACTCGCCCGCGAGAACGTGGAAAAAGGTGCTCTTGCGCACGCCCTGGGCGCCGACGAGCACGAGCGAGGTGTCGCACTTGCAGCCGGGGTCCATCGCCCGGGCCACGGCGCTGACGAACCACGCGCGGACCATCGTGTTGTTGATGGGCGAGGGCTCGGCCGAGAGGATGCGCTCTGCGACGGTGTCGAGCCGCGGGGTGCCGTCCCACACGAGCGCGGAGAGGTAGTCGCGGACGGGGTGGTAGCGCCGCTCCCACGCGACGGCGAGCAGGGCTTGCGCGAGCGCGTCCGCGCCGGGGGAGAACCCATAGCGCCGCTCGATGGCCTCGCGCATGAGGCCGAGCTCAGCTTCCTCAATCTTCCGTCCGTCGAGGGTCGGCGCGATGATCATGTCGTTGTAGCGCAGCCGCGCGCCGTACTCGTCTGCGTTGCGGAGGATCGCGCAAAGGTTGGCGAACGTGTTGCGGACCGCGCCCTTCGGCGTGCGGTAGAGGTCCGCCTCCCATTCGCCCGTGGAGTTCTTGGGCTCGGGCGCGGGGAGCCCCGCGTCGGCTGCTGCAGCGCGGGCTGCGACCTTGGCGCGCACTTCCGTGCTGTGCCCCTCGGGGTGCTTGCACGCGCTCGCGACGATGGCCTTGACCTCGGCGGGGTCGAGCGGCGGGACACAGCGCGCGTCGTTCTCGGCCATGATCGCGGCGCGAATGGCGGGCTCATCGAAACTCGCCGCCCGCATGGAGCACGCGCGCTTGTAGAGACTGGCGTTGCGCTGCCCCTCGGGGAACGGCTCGCCCTTGGCGCCGGGGATCACGCGGAGCTTGGGGCGCGCGGTCATCGCGTCGAGCCACGCCTGCGGCACGGGCGCGGGCTCGACCTCGTCGGGCCGCGAGGTGAGCTCCCATGCGTAGGCGCGCCCGCTGGCGTGCGTGGACGGCGGAGCGACGACGTAGCCCCCATCGCCGCGCACGTCGACGCCGGGCCCGAGGATGCCCGCGCTGTTGCGGACCTCGACGTGCGTGGTGAGGTAGACGTGCCGCCCGCCGCCGCCCGTGAGGGCCTCGACGGTGTCGGGCAGGGCGCCGAGCTTGGCGCGCAGGTCCACCATCGAATCATCGCCGCCGCTGCGCGGGTCCACGTCGATGACGACGAGGCCCTGCCCGGTGGCGATGCCGATGTTCGCGTCGGGGCACCGCGTCCACCAGGCGCGGATCGCCTCGGGCTCGGTGGACGCGTCGAGGCACCCGCGGGGCGTGCGCGGGTGCTTGCCGGGGCCGCCGCAGTCCGCCTTGCCGCACGAGCAGCTCCCTGCGTCGTCGGTGTAGTGCAACGGGAACACGCGCCAGCCGTAATCCACGGCGTACATGAGCGCCGCGCGGCCGTGGCGGGAGAGCTTGGCGGGAGCAGACGAGGCGGTCATCACGGTGACTCCGAGGGGGCGTGAGAGCGGAGGGCATCAAGCGCGGCGTGCACGGCGGGGTGGTCCTCGCCGCTGCGGGAATGGGCGAGGGCGACGCGGGCGTGCGTGAGCACGGGGGTGGCGTCGCGGCGCAGGCCCTGGATGGCCGGGAGCTGCCGCAGCCACACGGTGAGCGGCTCAGTGGTGGTGCGGCGCTCCGCGATCCAGAGCACGGCCTCGCGGGCGGCGTAGGTGGGTTCGGCGGCGCCGTGCGCCCACACGCGGGTCCACCAGCGCCGACGGGGTCGCGCCACCGCCACGGCGACGAGCGGCCCGGCGACGGCCACGCCCGCGGCGAGGGTGGGCGCCGGCGCAGGGTCGGCGAAGAGGTCGCGCGGGTCGGGGGCGTCGGTGTTCACTGCGACGCCCCCGCGCGGCACCGCGCCACCATCTCCACGCACTCCCGCGCGACCGCTGCCTCGTCGCCCTCGTCGCGCGGCCCGCGCAGCACCGTGGCGAAGCCTCCGTTGCGCCGGATCATGGCGAGCCACTGCTCCTGCTCGGGGCTCACGCGTCCGGCGTGAGCCTTGACCTCGACGGCGAAGAACCGCCCGTCGACCAGCCCCACGAGGTCCGCGCTGCCCTTGGCGAGCCCGTATTCCACGCGCTGCACACCACGCTCGGTCCAGTGCTGCGCGGTGCCGACGTTGTTCCTGAACACGCAGGCACCCGCGCGCGACAGCGCGAGCCGCGCGAGGTCCTGTACCCTCGACTCCTTCATGCGCGCACCCCCGCGGGCCAGTGCCCGAACGCTTCCTTGAACCGCACCCCGACCCAGCCGGGCTTGTAGCCGCGCTCCCGCGCGATCTCGCGCAGGCGCCGGAACTCCGCGTCCTTCACGGCGCGCGGCACGATCACGGGCGCGCTGAGCTCACGCCGCACCAGCCGCGTTGCCGGTGGCGCAGGCCACGCCGCGCCGCACTGCGGGCAGCGCACGCCGCGCTTGGAGCCCTCGACGACGCAGCCGCAGGCGGCGCACTGCGAGAGCCACTCGCGGTCGTCCTTGGCGCGGCGCCCGACGCCGTCGAGCGTGTACTCCCGGTCCTCGTCGGGGTGTCCGTGCTCGTGCACCACGCCCGCGAGGTCGATGAGCAACGCGCGCTTGCCCGGCTGCATCCTGCGCACGCGCCCGATGCACTGGAGGAACATCGACGCGCTGCCGCACCCGCGCGCCATGAGGCACACCTCGGCGCGCGGCGCGTCCCACCCCTCGGTCAAGACGAACACGTTGCAGAGCACTTGCACGCGCCCCGCGGCGAAGAGCGCGAGGGCCGCGTCACGCTCGCGCGTCGAGGTCCCGCCGTCGACGTGCCGCGCCTGGATGCCGCGCTCGCTGAGCCCCCGCGCGAGGGCTTCGCTCTCCGCGATGGTGCGCGCGAACGCCACGGTGGGACGCCCGCCCGCGACGCGCGCCCACGCCTCGCACGGGTCCGCGGCGATGCCCGCGAGGCGCGTCGGCGGCGCCACCACGTCGATGGGCGCGAGCCACCCGCCGTCAACGAGCTCGCGCACGGTGGCGCCCACCACGATCTCATCGAACGCGTCGCGCAAGCCCGCGCCGTCGCCGCGCTCAGGGGTCGCGGTGAGCCCGAGGTGCCACGCGGTGGGGTACTGCGCCGCGATGGCCTCATAGCTCGCGGCTGCGGCGTGGTGGGCCTCGTCCCACACGACCAGCTCCGCGGGCGGGTGCACGCCCCGCGTGGCGACCGTGGCGACGCACGCGACCTGCACCGAGGCCTCGCTCGTGGGCTCGCCCGCCATCAGCACGCCGCACGCGACGCCTGCGGCCGTGAGGCGCCGCGCGGTGTCGAGCACCACCTCGCGCAGGTGGACCAGGAACAGCACGCGGCGCCCACGCGCCACGGCCCACGCGATGAGCTGCGCCGCGGTGGCGGTCTTGCCGAACGCCGTGGGCGCCACGAGCAGCACGCGACGGTGACGGCGGAACGCCGCGCGGACGTCGTGGACGGCGCGCGCCTGGTAGTCCCGCAGGCTCATCGAGCACCTGCCGCGTCGAAGAGCCCCGGCTGCCGCGGGTCCGCGCCGGACTCAGCCGCGCGCGCAGACGGCGCCACCCGCACGGGACGCCCCATGTCGGGCGTGACGTGCTCGAGGCGCTGCCGGGCGATCTCCGCGAAGCGCGGGTCACGCTCCACGAGGATCACGCGCCGCCCCTCAGCGAGCGCCGCCGCGCCCGTGGTGCCGCTCCCTCCGAAGGGGTCGAGCACGACGTCGCCGGGGCGCGTCACGAGGCGCACGAGCCACCGCATGAGGGCGATGCTCTTGACCGTGGGGTGGTCGTTCGCGCTGCGGCCCACGGGGGCGCCGTCGAAGCGCTCGGGCTCCCCCTCCATGCGGCGGTGACGGTGTGCGGCGTAGGCGTCCGCGGGGCGCACGTCGAGGCTCACCCCCGCGTCACGCTCCGCGCGCGAGGGCTTCGCGTGGTAGCCGAACAGCGCGGCCTCGTCGGCGGGGAACTGCGGGAAGAAGCGCGCGGCGGTGCCGGTGTCGCTGAATCCACCTGTGACGTGAGCGGCTTCGGCGCCCTTCGACGGGGTAACGGGGCGGGCGCTGTTGAACCGCGGGCGATCACTCGACACGCTCTCCCCGCTCTGTGCGTCGAGATCGCGCACAGGGCAACCCTCGACGCACTCCCACGCCTCGACAAGCTCGGTGCCGTCGGGGTCGACGTGCGAGACGGGCGATGTGCCCGCGGGTTTCGGGAGCCCGAAGTCGCGCGTTGCGTCGACGCTGCGCGTGTACGGCTTCGGTGAGTCGCTCTGCACCCGCCGCTCCCCGACGCAGCGACACCCCGGCGCGTGCGAGAAGACGGCGTTGGGCGGGTATCTCCCGGGCGTTTGAACATCGGACGTGCTATCAGTGCCGGATGGGCAATCCTCCTCGACTCGTCGGGCAATCTCACCCCAACTGGAAGGGTGGGAGGCGCATTGATACTCGCGGATACGTGACGCTATCCATCGAAGGTCGAGAGGTTCGCGAGCACCGTCTCGTTGCGGAGATGATGCTCGGGAGACCTCTTGAGAAAGGCGAACACGTCCACCATCGCAACTCGGACAAGACAGACAATCGACCAGAGAACCTTGAGGTTCTGCCGTCCAGAGAGCACGCGAAAGAGCACTGGAAAGAAGGCTCACATGCTCGTCGCGTTGCGCGTCAGACGATGCCGCCGTGTCCGTGTGCGCGCTGCGGCACCTACGGGAAGCCTCACGCAAAGCAGATGTGTCGCAAGTGCTATCACCGCGACTATTACGAGAACCACCCCGAGAAGTGGTGACTCGCGACGCCTCGATGTTGAGCGCCGTGCTGCGCCCCGTGCGCGCGAGCCACCACGTCTCCGCGAGGGGCTTCAACTGACTCTTGCCCTTCGGCCACCCCGTGCCGAACAGGTGCGTCACGGTCGTCTCGATGCTCCAGCCCGCGTCCTCGACGGCGCAGCCCGTCCAATGTGACGTGCGCGGGAGCGACCACACCAGCGCGCGGCCCCCGTCGCGCGTCGCGGCACGAGCGTGCCCGAGCACCTCCGCGAGCCACGCGACCCACTGCGCGCGCCCGCCCTTCGCACCGTCCCACTCGGCGCCCATGAACGCGATTCCCGCGGGCGGGTCGGTCACGAGCGCGTCGATGCACGCCAGCGGGAGCGCGCGCACCACCTCGGTCGCGTCGCCCTCGACAACGCATGAGCGAGCGCGGCCCGCGAGCACGTCAGCCGGTGTCGCGGTGCGGCTCACAGCGCACCCGCCGCGTCACGCCGGGCGATCTCGAGCGCGCGCCACTCTCGGTACTCCCGCCCGCTCGCGGGGTCGCGCCACCAACCGAGGCGCGGCGCAGGCGTCCAGCCCGCGGCGAGGAGCAGAGCGAGGGCCTGCGCGCAGGTCATCGACGCACCGCCTTCATGTCGCGCATCCACCGAGCGAGCACCGCCGACGATGCGCCGAGGTCCACCGCGGCGTTCTCGACGGCCACGGGGTTTTGCGACGTGGAGATCACCTCCACCGCGATGCGCCCGAGACGCGCGACGACCCGCCGCAGAGCAGCCCGCACCGCGCCCGCCTGAGCGAGCGTGAGGTCCGCGGGCGCGACGTGCGCCGACCCGCCCACGAGTAGTTCCGCGTCCGCGAGCGCCGAGAACCCGCGCGACGCCTTGGCCTTGCGCGCCGCGCTCCGCACCGCCGAAGCGGCTGCGTCCGCGTGGGCCGCGCTCGTCTCCGACGGCGCCGCCGCGAGAGCTTCGGGCGTGACCGCGATCCCGGCGGCGCGCAGCACCGGGGCGTGTCGCACGAGGCAGCCGAAGCCCTCGGCGCAGAGCCAGCCGCTCTCGGTGTCGGGGTCCGCGTCGACGATCATCTCCGCGCGCGGGGCCGTGCGGCCGCAGGCGTCGCAGACCTCCGCGGCGCTGCGCGCGCGGGCGCCCAGGTCGACGTCCGCGCTCATCGCGACCTCCCCGGCCGCAGCGCGGTCGCCCACCCGATGAGCTTCGCGGCGACGTGGCAGAGCGCGTCCATCGCGCGACGCGAGGGCAGCCGCACGGCGAGGGCCATGCACGCGAGCGCGCAGAGCAGGAGCGCAGCGGCGAGCACGCGGCGGGTCACGACTCCACCTCGGCTGTCAAGAAATCGACACGCCCGGCGGTCAGATTGTGACCGGCGCACCGGGTGCGCGACGTAGTGCGTGCGTGACCGCTCACAACGCACCCCCGATCACGACGACGAGGCTCGCGACCAGCGCGACCACGAGGCACGCGAGCGCGGCGCCCGTCAGCCCCGCGAGCAGGAGCGCGGCACCGACGACGCCGAACGTGGCGCCGGTCCAGGCGACGAGGTGCTCAGCCACGGCGCACCTCCATCACGGAGGCGTAGACGCCCGTGGCCGCGATGAACTGGTGCGCCCCGCGCGCGGCGTGGTCGTGCAGCATCGCGGCGTTGCTCTCGCCCGCGCGAGCCGCGACCAGCGGGCGCAGCCGCGCGAGCTCCTCGGTGATGCGCCGCGCGCAAGCGGCGATCTCGGCGCGCTGCTCAGGGCTCACGCGTCGCCCTCGTCGCTCGTCGCGTCGATGTCGTCACTCGGGTACCAGATCGTCCGCGGGACTGCGCCGGCGGTGGAGATCTCGATCAGCGCGGCGAGCGCGCGGTTGACGCGCTTGACCCGCTCGCCGGAGATCATGCGCATGAGGTGGACGCGGTCGACGCCGATGCGCTCCGCGAACGCGGGGATGTTCGTTCCCGCCCCGTCGAGCCACGCTCTGAGCGCGACGCCGCCGGGGCCGTGTGGTTCAGTCGCCATGGTGCGATGCCTAACGCCTCCAATGTCACCGTGTCAAGCTTCGCGTGCGGCGCCATGACATGTGTCAACGTGTCCCGATTGACACGCTACGATTGCGTTGACACCGTGACAGACCCGGCTTAGGCTCTCTCTCAGGCAGCGGGCCAGCACCCGCGCCGGAGGAGATCCCATGCTGACCAACCGCCACCACAACCGCCTCACCGCTCCCTGCCACGCCTGCGGGGAGCCCACGTTCACCCGCGCCCTTCGCCACGCTGACGACCTGCGCACCGAGGTCATCGCGCTCCTCGGCATCAGCGAGCGCACCGGCCACGCCTGCGACGTGTGCGTCGACCGCGCCGAGCGGGAGATCGACGGCGCCGCCGACGCGCTGGAGCTGGACGCGGACCCGACCTTCGCGACCGTGTGCGACGCGCGGCGGGACGCGTGGATCGACGCGATCGAGGCCGACACGGCGGCGCAGTGGGCCGCGGTCGTGCGCTGCGGCGGCGACGTGCTGGACCGGGCGGTGTCGCTGTGACCCGCCGCGCCGACGGCCCCGCGTGCGGCGACGAGGAGAACGTCTACACGCTCGCGGGGCGTCTCGCGAAGAAGCTCGCCGAGAACCCCGAGTGCGCAAGCGTGGAGACGCTCAACGCGTTCGAGCGTGCGTTCGCGATGCTGACGATGGAAGCCGAGGGGCGTCTCCAGTTCCCGAGGCCGTCGTGATGGACCCCCGCACCCCCGGCGCGCTCGCCTTCGACGCGCTGACCGACATCGGCGGGCGCGCGCTCGTGCAGCTCTGCTTCGCCCTGCGCGACCTGCGCGGCGCGTGCTGCGAGGTGGGCCGCGCTCAGGCCACCGTGGGCGTGAAGATCGGCGACGAGGACTGGTCACGCGCGCTCGGCACGACGCTCGCGGACGCGGTGGAGACGCTCGCGGAGAGCCACGGACGGCCGCTGATCGCGGCGTGGATTCGCGAGCAGCGCGAGGCGATCTCCCGCGCGGAGACGATGCCCGCACCCGCACACAACGACAGCAGCAACGAGATGGAGCCGACCAATGTCTGACGAGATGGTTCTGCGAACGGTGGACGATGTGACGCGCCTCGCGGGGATCGCGATTGCGTCGCGACTCACGAAGCTCTCGCGCGTCGAGGAGGCCGCGGTCATCCTGATGACCGGGCACGAGCTCGGGCTGCGCCCGATGCAGTCGCTCCGCGGGATCTACGTGGTCGACGGCAAGCCCACGCTCAGCGCGGACATGATGGTCGCGGTCGTGCGCCGGTCGGGGCTGTGCGAGTCATGGCGCGTGGTGGAGTCCACCGCTGAGCGATGCACGATCACGACCCGTCGCAAGGGCGAGAGCGTCGACGCCACGCGGACCTGGACGCGCGCCGACGCAGACCGCGCGGGCGTGACCGGCAAGGACCCGTGGCGGAAGTACCCCGCGACGATGCTGCGCCACCGCTGCGCCGCGGACCTCGCGCGTCAGGAATTCTCTGATGTGTTGCTCGGCCTATATGACCCCGACGAGCTCGATGCGTCGCCCGCGCAGGTGGACGCGATCACCACGACCGCGGAGCACATCCCGTCGCTCGCGAGCCTCGGCATCGAGCAGGGGCGCGCAGAGGCCGCGAAGCCCGCGCCGTCGACGTGGGCCGCGGACCTCGCGGCGTGCCCCACGCTGCGCAGCGTGCGCGCGTGCTACCAGAGCGCAGCGAGCCCCGAGGCCGACACCCGCGCGATGGCCGACGACGTGCGCGCGTGGTGCACCGAGCGCGGCGTGATCGCGACCGCCGCCGAGGTGATGGCGATCATCGCGACGCTGCCCGAGCACGCGCTGGTGATCCTCGACGACATCCAGGCCGACGAGGAGCGCGAGCCCGTGGAGCGCATCGAGCACGTCGCCCGTCGCGTCGCGAAGGCGCGCGGCGAGTGGGACGCGCACAGCGCCGAGACGGTCGCGAAGATCGTCGCGCGGAGCTACGCGCACGCCGCGGGCGTCGACCTGCGCACAGCGGGCGCGACCCTCAAGCGGCTGGTCACGAGCGACGAGCCCGAGCCGCCGACCACGGGCACCGACGGCCCCCGCTCGCGCGAGCCCAGCGAGGACGACGGCTCCGCGCCCGAAGCCTTCGAGTCGGCGCGCTCGTCGCAGGGCGCGAAGGCGAGCGCCCACGCATGGCGCGAGTCCCGCGAGGGGATCACCGCGCACGTCGCGACGCTCGGAGCGCGGCACGTCGAGAACAGCGCGCGGCGCCACCTGCGCGAGATCGGCGAGGCGCTGACGACGCACGCCGTCCACGCCTACGCCGGCCGCGTCCAGCGGCTCTCGCACGACGGCACGAGCGCGCTCCCGTGGGACGAGTGCGTCGCGCGGGTCGAGCGATGGCTCCGCGAAGGGCCGCGCGTGACGACGCTCGCGGCGGGGAGGGCTAAGCGCGCCGCCTGAGCGCGGGCAGGGCACCGCCCCTGCGAGGGACGCCGGGACCGCGAGACACCCCCATCTCGCACCAGCCCGGCACCCCTCGGAGCGGCGGATGGACCGACGCATCCACACAGCACACGGAGATGACGATGGACACGCGGATTCTGCAAGCAACGACCCTCGCGCGCATGGGCCTCGACGACGACCAGATCGGGCAGGTGCTTCGCATCGGGGAGCGGATCACACCTGTCGCCGCGCCCGCGCCCGCGCCCCGCTCGCACCAGCACGCCGCGCACACGAACAGACGATACGCGCCGCTCCTTGCGGCGATGCGCGCCGACGTGGTTCGCGCCATGAACGCGGGCGGTGAGGTGGTGTCGACGCTGCGAGACATGACGGCGCCGCACGAGGAGTTGCTCAAGATGGCCGCGCCGAACCCCGGGAGCCCGACGAGCCTGCGCGGGCTCGCGTCGGTCGTGGGCATGGCCATCCTGCGACACGGCGGCGTGGTGGGCGGTCTGAGGTTCACGCCCACCGGAGAGGTGGGCAACCACCAGACCAACTACGTGTACCGCGTCGAGGCGGTCTGATTCACCGCGCCCTTCGGGGCGCACAAGACCGCCGCCCCTCGAGGGGCAGGCACACGACGCGCGCCCGAATCCTCCGGCGGGCTCACGGCGTGACGCGGTTCGACTCCGCGGGCGGTCACTGACTGAGCAGAGGAGAGACGATGGACGACACGGCAGCGAAGCTTGATCAGATTGAGGCGGTACTGCGCGCGCTTTCGGGCGGATCGGACGGCGTGCTCGAGGTGCGGTCGCGGTACTCGCGCGACGGGGATCACGCCAACCCGAGCCACCGATGGACGACCGTCGTTCGGATCGTCGAGGAGAACGACGACACCGCGCCGCTGTCCGAGTCGGAGTCGCACGTCGAGCGACCGCACACCTCGGGCCTCCGCTCGTGGCAGCGGCCGACCGCTCCGTCGTGGGGCGAGCGCATCGCGGGCCTGCACGACGAGGTGATGGCGCGGCTCGCGGAGTTCGAGAAGGCGACCGCCGCAGCGAAGGCGGTGCGGCCGTGAGCGGCGACCGCAAAGCCCTGCTCGCCGCAGCCATCGACGCGCTCACCCGCGCGGCCGAAGCCTGCGCCGCAGCGGGCGTGCCCACGCGTGCGGATGGGTGGGTGCCCATCCACACCGACCTTCCCACGCTGCTCAAGACGCGCGCCGAGGAAGCACTCGCGCTGAACGCGGCGGCAGAGCAGTCCATCGCCATCGGCGACACGGTGCGCACTCTCGACGGGCGGCACTCACGCACTGAGACGCTCGCGAAGGTCGGACGCGAGTACGTCCACATCGGTCGAAGCCGATACCGGATCGAGAGCGGGAGCGGGGACTACGGGTGGAGCGTGCACCCGCACGACCTCGCGCGGATCAAGCGATGGCTGTGCAAGCCCGCGAAGGCGGTGCGGCCGTGACCTCCCCCGCTCGGCTCGCCACGATCCGCGCCGCCCACGCGCGGGACCTCGCCCGACGCGCCGCCGCGGCCAAGCGCGAGGCGCAGGGCGACCGCTTCGCCAAGACCATCGCGCCGCACCTTCGCGGCGACGACGCGGCGTATGCGCTGGACCGCGACGCGCTCGATGAGCTCGACCGGAGCACCGTGCGGCTGCGGGGTGTCGCGTGACCCAGCTCGCGCTCTCCCTCGCCGCGCCCGCCGTCGCGTGCTCCTGGGTGCAGTCCACCGCACCGCTGTCGCTCCCCGCGGCGACGCCCTGCGTGCTCGCGCCGGGCTACGCCGTGCTGCGTGACGGCACCGTGCGCGACACGACGCCCGCGGGCCGCGCCTGGCAGCTCGGGGACGTGCCTGCGGGTGGCGTCGCGTGGGTCGAGCGCGCCGGCCGATGGCGCGCGGTGGAGGTGTGGTGATGCGCGGCATGAGCACAACGACAGCAGCGGGCACGGCTCGCGAAGGGACGGGAGTGATGGATACGACAGAGACGACGCGCCTGCGGGCGCTGTGCGCGGCGGCATCGGCAGACACAGAGGACCTCCGCGGGTCCGTGCGAGATGTCCTCGCGGCCATCCCCGCGCTGTGCGACGCCCTCGACGCGCGGGACCGGGAGCTTGCGGCCGTGACCGCAGAGCGTGACCAGCTCGTCGCCGATGCCGCAGCGACCGCCGCGCGGAGCGTCGAGGAGTGGGCCGACGTGGCGCGGCTCGTCGGGCTCGACCGCACCGCGCTCCCGGTGGACGTGCGCCGCGCGGTGGAGCACGAGATCGCCGAGCGCGACGCCGCCCGCGATGCAGCGGACCGCGTGACCGCGGAGCGCGATGCGTTGCTTGCTCTCGCGCCGCACCCCTCGAAGCGCACAGGGCTCCGCTGCGCGCGCTGCGGGCGGGACGGTGGCGTGGACGTGGGCGACGACATGCCGGTATGCGGATGGTGCAGCGACGCGGTGACGGTGGAGCGCGAGCGCGACGACCTGCGCGCCGTGCTGGAGACGCGCGACGCGGAGATCACGCTCGCGCACGAGCGGATCGCGGAGCTTGATGCGATCATCGCGGGCCGCACGACGCCGCCCAGCGCCGCAGAGAGCGAGGCGCACGCTGCGGCGGGCGGGTCGTGGCGCGTGGTCGTCGGCGGAAAGGCCGTGCCGTGGGCAGCGTCGGAGCCCGTCTCGTGGAGCGGGATCGACGGCGGCGCTGTGCGGCGGATCATGCGGGACTACTCCGATGGCGACCCTTGGTGCTGGGCTCTCGACGCCGACGGGCGCCCTTGCGCGTGGCCGGTGGCGCCGTGACCGCGCGGCAGGCATCGCCCACGGAGCCGGGGCTGTGGTGGCGCTACGAGGGCAGTGAGGCGCCCGTGCTGTGCTACGCGGTCACGCAGCCGCTCGGCGCGATGGGCGCACACGGGATCGTGCGCGCGATCTGGTACAGCACCGCCCCCTGCGACGGCGTGCGGTGGGCGCGCTGCGTCCCGCCCGTCGACGAGGGCGCAGAGCCCGCGGAGGAGGTGTCCCGTGGGTGAGTGCCCGAGCGCCGTGCGTGGACTGATCGGTCCGTGCGGGATGTGCGCGCAGTGCGTCGAGGCCGAGCGCGACGACCTTGCGGCGTCGCTCGACACAGCGCGAGGGGAGCGCGACGAGGCGCGCGACGAGGTCACGGCGCTGCGGGCGCGCGTCGAGGCGCTGACCGCGGAGCGCGCGGAGGCCGTGGCTGCGGCACGGCGCTCGGGTGCGGAGGCGATGCGGGAGCGGTGCGACGACGCGCTCACCGCCCGGCTCGTCGAGGCTGTGCGCGAGGTGCGGGAGGCGACCTATCGCGGCAGCGGCGCCGAGAGGGACACCGCGGTCGCGGTGCGGGACGTCGTCGACGCCCTGCGCGACGCCCTACGCGCCCTCCCGCTCCCCGGCGACGCGACGCCCGCTGGCGAGGTGACGCCGTGACGCCCGCGACCGAAGCGCGCCTGCTCGCGCTCGCGACTGCCGTGGGGGCGGCCGTGCCGTGGATCACTGTGTGCCCCACGACCGGCGCGGGCTCGAAGAGTTGGCGCAAGGGCTTCGAGGCGACTGCGCGCGGCGCGGGGAGCGCGGTCGGCGCCACCGAGGAGGGCGCCCTCGCAGCGCTCGAAGCGAAACTCGTGGCGCGGCTGCGGGACACCATCGCGCATCACCGCGGGGTCGCCGTGTGGCGCACTGCCGAAGCCGACCGCCTCGAAGCCGCGCTGACGGCCGCGCTCGCAACGCCCGAGCACGCCACGCTGCCCGCGCCGGTCTGCCCCGCGCCGACGGGTGCGACGTGAGCGCGTCGTGTGTCGTGTGCGAAGCGCCGACCACCGCAGGCGTCGTGCTGATGTGCGACGCCTGCCGAAGGGCGTGGGACCGATGGAGCCGAACCGCCTCGATGCACCACGCCGCCGTCATCGAATGGGCCGCGAAGCGCGCGAGGCGAATGGAACGACGACGGACAGCGAAGGCGCAGGGCGCGCCGAGGAGTGGGCGATGACGGAGCAGACTTGGATGGTGACGCACGGCCCGGCCGATGCGCGGCGAACGCACGTGGTGCGGGTGTGGCACGTCTGCGATGGAGTCTACGCCGCCGCGGTGATGGTGGACGGCGTTGGTGCGTCGGTGACATCAGGGAGCGCCCGCGGCGCTGCGCGAGCCACGGTCCGTCACGCGCGGCTTATCGACCCTAGCGTCTCGGGTCCCGTCGCTCCCGCTGGAGGTGTCGCGTGACCCGCGTCCTCCTGGTCACCGGGGCGCGCTCGCTCGCGGACTCCCCCGACGCGGAGCGGTGGGCGCGTGCGCTCATCGCGTCAGCACTCGCGGACTGCGACCTGCTCATCGTGGGCGACGCCGACGGACCGGATGCGTGGGCGTGGGAGATCGCTGCGCCCACCGTGCGCGAGCAGCGGCGGTACTGTGTGCGCGGGGACCACGCTGGCGACGTGCGCGTGCGCTACATCGCGCGGTCCGTCGCCGACGCTCGGTGGGCGACGTGGCGATGGTCAGCGCTGGGAGTCTACCCGCACCCACTCGCGCGCAACGCTGCGATGGTCGCCGATGCCGCGTGTGTCGCCGAGCGTCGACACGGCACCGTCTCCGTGCTCGCGCTGCTCGACGGCCGCAAGCCCGCCGTGACGCAGCCCGGCGAGAAGCGCCCAACGCGCGGCACCGAGCACACCGCACGGCTCGCGCGCGCCGCGGGGCTGAGCGTGCGCGAAGAGCGGTGGCCTCCCGCGCCGAAGGGGACGCCATGACCCCCGAGATCAAGCGCGACGTGCGCCGCCACAGCGCGCTCACCACGCAGATCCGCCGCCTCGAACGCGAGCGCGAGGCGATCCGCACGCGGATCCAACAGCGTCACGAGGACGCGCTGCGGGCGCTGCTCAACGCCATCCTCGACGCGACCGACGACGCAGCACGCGACGAGGCCATGGCGCGGGCGAGGGAGGTGCTGCGGTGAGCCTCGGAGCGAAGCGCGCCGCCCGCGAGGCGCACATCTACCACGCCACGCCGCACCACCCCGGCACGCCGGAGCACCTGCGCGGTCGCGTGGACCCGCACGCCGAGGAGCGCGCCGGGCTGCTGCGCGAGCTCGCGACGCTGACCGAGCGGGCTGAGGCCGTCCGCACGCGACTGAGGGAGATGGGCGGCGCATGAGCGATCCATTCCGCATCGAAGGTCCCGCGGTCGTGTCGTTCAGCGGCGGTCGCACGAGCGCGTACATGCTGCGCCGCATCCTCGACGCGCACGGTGGGCGGCTCCCGCAGGACGTCCGCGCGGTCTACGCGAACACCGGCAGAGAGCGCGCGGAGACGCTAACCTTCGTGCGCGACTGCGCCGAGCGGTGGGGCGTCGAGATCGCCTGGATTGAGCGCGACGCCGAGGGCTACCGCGAAACGGACTACGAGCGCGCGTGCCGCGACGGCGAGCCCTTCGCGGAGCTCATCGCGGAGCGGCGGTACCTCCCCAACGCGGTCGCACGATTCTGCACGTCGGAGCTCAAGGTGTTGCCGATCGCGGCATGGGCACGCGCGCAGGGCTTCGAGGCGTGGCGCAACGTCGTCGGGCTGCGGCGCGATGAAGCCCGACGCGTCGCGAAGGTGCTCGGGCGCAACGCGACGGGTGAGCAGGAGTGGGAGAGCGCGTGTCCGCTCTACACCGCGCACGTCGTCCGCTCCGAGGTCATGGCGTTCTGGTCTGCGCAGCCCTTTGACCTCGCGCTCCGCTCGCACGAGGGCAACTGCGATCTGTGCTTCCTCAAGGGCGACCGCATCCGTGCTCGCATCGTGCGCGAGCGCCCCGACCTCGCCGCGTGGTGGATCGCGCAAGAGCAGCGCATCGGCGGGACCTTCGTCAGCGGCGACAGCTACGCCGCGCTGGTCGACCGAGTGCGCCGCCTGCCGCTGCTGCCGATGGACCTCGACCCAAACGAAGAGGCCGCGGGTGGGGCTTGCGCATGCACGGATTGACCGACGCTGCGGTGGCCGCGCGACTGAGGGAGATGGGCGGCGCGTCAGATCCAGCACGCCCGCGCGTCTGACAGAGCGGCGCCGCCGGACCCGAGGACCGCCGACCACGCGCGATCCCCAGGACGGCGCCGCACCGCAGGCTAGCACGCCGCGGGCGATGCGCGAAAACGCTTGGAAACAAGCGATGCGCGAGAAAAGAGCGGGCCGGGGGAGAAAATCGACGCAGCCCCCTTGCGTCGCGCAATAATGCGCGCTAGGTTCATGGAGTCAGCAGCGCACCGGACGCGCGGCAGACGAAAGGCAGACCACCATGAGCACCGTGACCTTCGAGACTGGCACCATCGGCAAGACCCTCCTGACCCGCTGCGGCCTCGACAAGACCGACCTCCCCACTCTCTGCGACGGGATCGACCTGACCGCGCCGAGCACGGCGGCGATTTTCGGCGACGACGGCACCAGCCCCGCGGCGATGCGCGCCGACAGCGCCCGGCACGCGATCAGGAGCAGCCTCCGCGGGTGGCGCCTCGCCTCTGCCGCGAAGAAGGCGGCGGCGCAGGAGAAGGTCATCGCGGCGATCCGCGCGGCCCTCGCGGTCTGAGCAGGTCGAAACGCCCCGCGGGGTGTCGGCGCGTGACGCGCGCCCTGATGAGACCGCCCCATGGACCGGGGCAGAGAGACGAGACCACCATGAGCAGCATCACCGTGACCATCGCCGCCACCGACACCACCGAGAGCATCCCCGGCGACCGCCCCGCCATCGGCGCCGCCGCGCTGCGCGCGATGTGGGGGCGCGCCTTCCGCGGCGAGGGGTGCCCCTTCGAGATCCACGACGTGGACCCCACGGGCGAGAGCGGCATCCCGGCGTTTCTCGCCGACGTGACCGATCGCGCCGTGATGCTCTCGACGGTCGCCATCGGCGGGCAGGGCTACGTGCTGCTCCCTGGCGAGGGCGTGGACGGCGCCGACTGCTGGGCGCTCGTCACGATCACCTGACCCGCACACGGCCCCACGCGGGCCGTCCGCTGCTCCCGCGCGTCGGTGGCAGCGGACGGCGCACGACACGCCGCACACGCCGGATGGACCCCGGCAGACAGGATGGACCATGGACGAAATCGACCGCCTCCGAGAAGACGCCCTCGCGGTGGTGCTGGACACCGAGTGCCGCGCCCTGCTCACCGCCACCGCGCACGGCGAAGACGCGGCTCGACGTGCCTACCAGCGCGCAAAGGCCATCGAGCCGCCGCTGCACCTCATGCTCAGCCGCCGAGGGCGGGAGACGTGGCTCACGGCGATGGTCGCCCGTCGCGCACTCGGCTACGAGTGCGCCGAGGTGCGCGCGCGGGAGCTCATCGCGTCCCTCCGCGCCGAGGCGTCGGCCTGATGGCCCGCCCATCGCCCACCATCTCCGGCGCCCTCGCTGTGCTGGACGGCGCGCAGGAGCCCGCGTCCAGCCCGCTCAGCGCGCGCACGCTGCAGCAGCTCGCAGCCGCCCGCGCGGCCGCCCGCGCGGAGATCCTCGCCGCGGTCGCAGCCGAGGGCGCTGGGGCCGTCGCGGATCGCCTCGTGGTGGACGCGGCGACGCTGCGCCGCTGGCGTGCGCGGGGATGGCTCCGCGCGACGGAGGAGAGCGCGCAGGTGAAGCCGTGACCATGCCGCGGGCGATCACCGCCGCCATGGCCCGCGAGCGCGCCGAGCGGAACGCGTGGTGCCGCCGTCGCGGGCTCCCCACGCGCGCCGAGCACGAGCGGGAGCAGCGCGATGCCGCGGAGCGCGTCGTGCGAGCGGTCAGGCGGTGGTGCTACGCCCGACACACGGGCGACCTCGCAGACCTGCCGCCGGGCGTCGGGCGGTGCGCCTGCGGTCACCCGGCCGTCGAGGTCGACCCCGTGTGTGCGGGGCTCGCGGCCGTGACCGGCGCGGCACACTACCTCGACGCCGCGCTGGAGGCGCACGCGCTCTATCGTCGCGCGACCGGAGGGCGGAGCCTGTGCGACGACCTGCTCGCGCAGGGCGACGGCTGACGACGGGTGAGCTCCCCGCGGGAGGGCGCTGCTCGGGCTGTGGGATTGACCGGGCGCCGGGGCGTGGCGCATGGAGAGACGATGGACGCGATTGCACGACTGATTCAGAGGAGCATTGCGGAGGACACGCGCACCGTCGAGCAGCGATACATCGCGCTGACGGGCGTGGACGTGTCGCACTACAAGGGCATCACCACCGTCCGTCTGCACGGTCCCGCGAGGATCGTCGACGGGAATCTCTGGCGGCTCACCACGCAGTGGGCCGTGCCGCGCTTCGCGATCGAGCAGGCCGTCGACGCGCGGGGCATGGCGCTCCTGGAGATCACGCGGGGCGCGCTGGAGGTCGGACTGCCCGATGGGCCGTTCCTCGATGTGATCGCGGACGCTGTGCTCTCGGGTGCGACGGGAGGCGTCGACGTGCCGAACGGGCCGACGGGGGAGTGAGGCGAGGGGGAGTGCGCCACCGCAGGACGCGGGGCGTGTGCGCCGGGGTGGCGCGGGATGTGGCGAACTCTTAGACGGCGTCTAATGGTTGCGCTGGGGGGGCAACGTGTAAGCCGCGCTTACAGGTTCGCGCCGCACCAAAGGAAACGGCCCGCCCCCGTGAAGGAGCGGGCCGTTGGGTGTGGTTCGCTGGTGCGACTCCGCGTTACGTGCGGCGGCGCCGGGGCGCTACCCCGGGTGAGCCCCGATCATGCACACGCGATGACCCGGTGTCCACTCGCGCGGGGCGTCAGCGTCGGCCGCTCTGCGCGCTGCGTCGGTCACGCCGCCAGCGCACCTCGCGCAGCGCGGCCGTCACGCGCACGGGCAGCCACCACGCGGCGACCGCAGCGCGCAGCCACAGGGGAGGGCGGGTCATCGGTCCCTCCGCGCGCCCGCGTCCCACGCGCGGATCGCGGGGTGCACCTCGACGCGCGGCCCCACGTCGGGCACCACACGCTCGCACGCGCGGCTGAGCACCACCGAGGCGGCGAGGCCGAGCACGGCGGCGACGAGGGCCTGCGTCGCGGGTCCGCGGGGCGGGCTCACGGCGCGCTCCCGCCGAGCAGAGGGAGCCGCGACCGCGCCGGCGCCTCGTCGCGCACGCATCGCTCCAGGTGCTCCCCGTCGTCGCCGTCGGCGCGCGCCGCGTCCCACGAGGCGAGCCCGCGAGCGTGTCGGCTGAGCAGGTCCGCGGGGTCTGCGACGAGGCGCACGACCAGCTCCGCGACCAGGCCGAGCACAGCCCCGGTCGCCGCGAGGGGCAACGACGCGTCGGGTGCGACCTCGCGCAGCGCCACGCCCGTGCCCGCGAGCAGGGCGCCGGCGGAGAGCACCACGGGCCGGGCGATGCCCGACGCACGTGCGGCGCGGACGTGGCTATTGAGCCGCGCGGCGCAGCGGGTGCCCGCCTCGTGCTGCTCAGGGGCGAGCACGGCGCGGACTTGCGCGTCCGTGATGAGCGCGGGGAGGGGCGCGCAGCCGACGAGGGCGAGGAGCATCGGGAGGGCGCGGGTCACAGCCCCATGCTCTGCAATGTGATCGGCCCCGCAACGCCATCGTCCTTGAGCCCGTGCGCCCTCTGCCAGCGCTCGATGGCGCCAGCGTCGGTGCCGCACAGCCGCCGCGCCCGCAGCACCGCGCGCAGACCTCGCAGCCCGCTGTCGTCGTGCCGCGTGGGGATCGCCCACGCGCGCCCGACGGGGCCGCGGTCGAGGAGCCACGCGGTGCCCGAGGGCGAGACGCCGTGGAGCTGCGCGTAGACAGCGCACGCTCGCTCGCCCGGGGTGAGCTCCGCGCGCATGAGCCCGCGAGCCGCGCACCATTCGTGCTGCGCCACCGCGCGGTCATAGCGCGAGCGCGCCGCCGCGATGCCCGGGGGCGACGCCGCGCCGGGGTTCGCCGCGTAGACCTGCGGCGCCGAGTAGTCCACGCCGCCCTCGCCGAACACGGCCTTCGACGCGGGCATCCGGTGCGAACGCGGCCCGTCGAAATAGCTCCAGCCGACGATCGGAGCGCCGCCGTCGCGTGCCGCTGCGATCATCTCGCGCGCGTGCTCGTCGAGCCCTTCGGCCTTCCACGCCGCTTCGCCGTTGAGCTCCACGGCCTCGGCGCCGCGGTCCATCGCGAGCCGTGCCCGTCGTCGCGTGGCCGCGGCTGCGTCGCGCACGCTGCGCTTCGCGTCGGGGTCCACGCCCCACCCGTAGATCAGCCGCAGCCCGCGTGCCTTGATGGCGGTCGCGAGCGACGCGTCATCCTCCGATGGCGGGTCATGGATGCACACGCCGAGGTCGCCGGGGCGCGCGTGCGTCGCAAGCTCGTCGAGGATCGGGAGCGACTGCGCCCCGCGGAGGTCGTTGTAGATCGTGACGAAGATGCCCGACCCGAGCGGGTGCCCGAGCCGCGTGCCCTGAGTGCTCATGCCATCCTCCGAATCGCGCGGATCGCGTGCAGCTCACCCGCATGGGCGAGCCCGATCCACGCGGCGTCCAGCCACACCTCGCCGCCGTCAGCCCAGGACCCCCACGAGTTGCGGCAGCGGAACTGAATCCCGCCCTCGTCGCGCTGGTAGCCCACGAGGCACACGGCGTGTCCGCCCACGACCGCGCCCGACGGCGCCGCGATCACCTCGCCGGGGCGCTCCCACTGCTCAGTGATCCGCAGCCCGACGACGACGGGATGGCCGCAGAGCAGCTCCCACATCGCGGTCAGCACGTCGTGCGCGAGCGGCTCCGCGTTCACCACGCGGGGCGCATCGGCGGGCGGGTCCGCGGGCGGCGCGGTGTAGCTGTCATCCCACTGCGTCGAGGGCGCGAAGAGCTCGGGCTCGTAGCCCGCGCGGAGCACCTGGATGCCGTCCGCGATGATCGCGCCGGAGTCCTCGCCCACGGTCCCGATGGACCTGCGCGCGCGGTGGTAGAGCGCCGTGCGGTCGGGTCGCTCTGCGGTGAGGGTCTGCCGCATCGTCGCCATCTCGACGGCGAACGCCAGCGCCTGCGCGACGCATGAGCCCACCGCGGCCTGGTCGTAGACCTCGGCGGGTCGCGCGAGCCGAACGTGCGGCGCGAAGGCGTCGATGCCACGACCGCCGCGCAGGGTGTATCCCGTGTGCGTGCGCCCGTAGCGCGCGGGGTCGACCCAGCCGCGGGTGATCATCGCGCGCCGGCGTCCATCGGCCGCAGATCGTCGAGCACGCGACGCAGCGGGCCGCGCCCCGTCGCGATGCTGCGAAGCTCCGCGTTCGCGCGGTCCCCGGCCGAGGACCACCCCGCGTCGCGGTCGCACGCGGGCACGAGCGCGTCCGCGATGGACGCCACGCCGTCGACCACGCGCTCGAGCGTCGTGCCCAACGCGATGCCCGAGTCCGCGAGGACCCGCGCCAGCCCGACGAGCGCGCGATGCAGACCGCCCACCGCAGCGTGTGCGGCGCAGCGGTCGCCTCCGCGGAGCTCGTACGCGTCCACGGCGGCGCTCAGCTCCCGCGCGGCGTCACCCGTCGCGTCGAGGGCGCGGCCCACCTGCGTGCGCGCGGGCTCGGGCACGACCACGTCGGTGATGGCGCGCGCCGCGGGCACGGCCCACCGCAGCGTGTCGAGGACCACGCGCGCGGTGCTGGTCCAGCCCGAGGGCGTGACCGCGACACCGCCGTCCACCGGGGGCGTCGGAGGGCACCCGGTGAGCGCGGCGCCCGTCACCGAGGCGACGAGGACGGCGACGCAGAGCGCGAGCATCGTCCCGACGCGCACGGAGCCGCGCTCACCCGAGTGGTCCACGGGCGTGACCTTCGACGGCGTGGGCGGGGTGATCTCCGCGGCGAGTTCGGGCGCCACGCGCTGCACGCGGGCGGCGAACGCCTGGAGCTTCGCGAGGTCTGCCATCGCGCCGGGGTTCAGCGGCGCGGTGAAGGGCGCCTTGAAGGTCCCCGCAGCGTCGCGTGGCGCGAGGTGCGCGTACCACGAGAGGGCGCGCAAGGGGCGCCACTTGAACGCCTCGGCAGGCAACACGGCGACGATGCCCGACGCCACGAACTGCGTCGCGAGGAAGGCGTAGAGCGCCGCGAGCACGTAGCCGCGCTGCGGCTCAGGGATGAAGGCGATGATGGCGGAGAGGTCGGTCATGCTTCGACTCCGGTGACGCGCGCGACGAGGGCGCGCAGTGCGTGGCGGTGAAACGGCTTGCTCATCGCGTGCGTCGCGGGCACCGAGGCCGCGAGGTCCCGCAGCACGTCGGGGTCGACGCCGCTGAGCAGCACCAGCGGGAGCTGCGCGCCGACGCGCCCGCGCTCCCCGGCCGCGTCGAGGGCGAGGCGTAGCGATGCGACGTGCTCCGCGGGCGAGGCGTCGGACGTCCCGCGCACGTCCGCGATGAGCACGTCGGGCACGACGGACCGCAACATGTGCAGCGCCTCGTCGGCGTGCGTCGCGTGCTGGACGTGTGCGATGCCGCGAAGCTCATCGGCCACGATCTTGGCGTGGCCGTCGTGGTCCTCGATGAGCAGCGCGTGCAGCGTCATGCGCGCTTCGCGATCTCGGCGAGGAGCGTCACCAAGCGGTCCACGCCCGCCGTGATCCACGAGTGGATTTCGTTGCGCAGCGCGTGGCGCGCGGAGGTTTGCTGATCGTCGACACGGCGAATCTCGCCGCGGAGCGACGCGA
>CXWK01007943.1_pt1 | contig 32393 bp, 15 predicted proteins | sample 590851 | NCBI WGS metagenome assembly CXWK01 (sample SAMEA3498364, study PRJEB10139) | wastewater metagenome | biome: wastewater treatment plant; material: activated sludge | place: Denmark | collected 2014-08-01
ATACGGATCTAAAACACTATCCCAGGAAGTAGTATAATTAACAAACGGAAAACCAAACATTTTAGTCCACGAAGGACGTTGATAGAAATGCCCGTAAACAAAATGTAATACTGCACGTTCACTTATAGGATGCGATATTCCAAGTCGTGGAGCAATAGCAACTTGCAATTTTGTTCTTTCTCTTTCCGGTGTTCCAGGAATTCCCATTGGCGCGCCTGGATCATGACCCGGAGTACCGATCTGAAATGCAAGAGGATCAAACATATTTTTTGGAGCATCTCTGTTTTGATTAAAGAAATCTCCACGCAAGCCAATGTTTACAACCAAACCAGGAAATTCAATTTTATCTTGTATGTACAAATTTCCTTCATAAGGATTTCCATCAAACACGTTCATTTCATTTACTCTGTTGCTTTTAGATTCAGCAGCATAGTTCTCATAATAAAAATCGTGTACCTTAAAGGTAAAACCTGTTTTTAAGTTATGTGTTTTTGTAACCTGATTTGTATAGTCTCCTTTAAGCTGAAATGATTCCGAATTATTTTTTGTCCAGGTATGATAATAAGCTTGCAAAGTATACCGCGGATGCATCGATACAACATCAGGTAACCACAGAGTATCAGCAATTCGATTTTCTCTATCAGAACGATCAAGATTATCTTTTAAATAGCTAAAGGTTAAATCATAAAAAGATTGATTATTAATTATATGAGTCACTTTTCCATATAACTGATACCATCTTCTTAATTCTGGCCACTGTCTGAATGGAGCACCAAATAAATTGTATTTTGCACGAGCATATTGTTCATCTATTCTCATCGGTGCAAGCCAGCTTGCTTCTTGTCCCATCTCTGAAGTATTAAGATTTGATGAAGTATAATCTGCACTTTCATATCCGCCGACAAATCCACCAATTCTTATCTTAAATTCAGGCGAGAATTTATAATTGACATATCCTTGTATGTTAAATTCCGGGTTATAAGGTATTGCTTGAGGAAATATTCCAACACCTTGTTTAAAACGACCAGATGCAAGAAAACTTAATTCATCTGTTACTGTACCATAAAAAGTTCCTTCATATTCATATTCAGGTCTTTCTGCATACTTGCCTAAAGCATCATTTGGAGTTGTCTGTTTTCTCCAGGCATCAAGTAATGAATCGGGACTCAACTGATAGAATCTGGAGTTTTCATCTTGTGATTGTTGAGTCCAATAATCAATTCCTGTACTTTTATAATCATTATTTTCTGAACTATAAATATTTCTGCCAAAATGATAAATACCCGCAGGTCGCATCCTTGTAATTAAAGTACCGTGAATTCCTTTTGGAGCTTCTTTAGAAACAATGTTTACAACTGCAGAGCGACCCTCACCATATTCAGCATTGTAACCACCGGTTAAAACAGAAATCTGTTCAATTGTTGATGTGTTAAATCCAGTATAGTTATCAGAAACAAGACCACTATTAACTGAAAGATTATCAACCATTACAATAGCTTGAACATTAGAACTTCCACGCACATAACCTTTAGTCGATCCTCGCTGCCATGCAAGATTTGAATTGTCACTAAAAATTCCAGGCAGCGTTACAAGAGCATCTTGAATTGATTTGGCTCCGGAATTTTCCAAAACCTTTCCAGTTACTATTTGTTCACTTGCGGTAAGATCTTTGTCAATAACCGGACGTTCAGCAACAATTACAACTCCCTCAACTTCTATCAAAGTTGTTTCAAGCACAAAATTTGCGGTTGTAGTTCTATCAATAATAATTGAAACATTACTCTTAGTTACCTTAGCATACCCAACCATGGAAGCAGTAATTGTGTAAGTCCCGGGCGGTATATTTAGAATATAAAACTCTCCATTTAAATCTGTTGAAGCTCCAGTACTTAACTCTTGAACAAAAACATTTGCACCAACAAGCGGTTCGCCAGTGGTTTTATCAGTTACTCTGCCAGATATTTTCCCGGTATTTCCGGCAAGGCAAATCATAGAAAACATAATTGAAGTAAAAAAGGTTACGGCAATTTTTCTTAGTGTTTTTATCATAAAAATTTTCACGTTAGGTTCCTTTGATTATACTTCCTGATACTTTTTTACCATCATTAAACTGTGGAATATTTATCAATGGTGTAATTTGTTCAACAGAACTACGAATATTTAGTTTTGGTTCCAAGAGTATTCTTCTGCGTTCATCGCCAGGATTTTTAATTCGATTATATAGCATAGCGATGGCTATCTCAGCTATTTTTAAAGTTGGTTGTTCTACAGCAGAAAGTGCAGGTGATAAATAGGAGGCAAAAACCGGGTCGTCAAAAGTTATCAACGAAAGATCGTTTGGAATAATAATATTATTCTCTTTACAAGCTTCCAGCGCGCCTAATGCAATCAAATCACCTGCTGTAAAAATTGCTGTCGGTGGATTTGAAAGACTTAAAAGTGATTTAGTTTTTAAATAACCATTAAAGGTTCTAAAATCATCTCCAACAATCAACTGTTCATCTATTAATATTCCTGCTTGTTGAAGTGCAATTTTATAACCTTTCAAACGATTTTCATTTGCATATGTCCCTGGTAATCCCTGAATAAATGCAATGCGTGAATGACCTTCTTTTATAAGATAGTTGACAGCTAATAATGATCCTTTTACGTTATCAACACTAACGGAATCAACATCAAGATCTGCAAAACAGCGATCAACCATTACAACGGGAATTTCAGCATCACGAATTTTTTGAATATGTGAAAACTCCTGACCTACCGAAGCGATAATTAATCCATCAACACGTTTTTCTAAAAGACTTTTTACACCTGAAATTTCGATATTAAGATCTTCGTCAGAATCGTATACAATAAAATTGTATCCTTTTTTCCTTAGTTCTCCTGCAAGGTTTTTAACAATTTCTGAGAAGAATGGATTTGAGATATCAGGAACAATAATTCCAACTTCACTTGTTTTTTGCTGACGAAGTCCCCTGGCTAATGCATTAACTCTGTAACCTAAATCTTTTGCTGCAGATTTAACTTTGGCAGTTGTTTCATCACTGATTTTATACTTTTTGGAATCATCATGAAGTACTCTTGAAACCGTGGAAACAGAGACTCCCGTTCGTTTAGCTATATCTTTTAATGTTGATGACATACTGAATCTTTATGTTTAATGCAATCGTTTGTGTTCAGTTTTATTGTACAAATATTCTTGTAAACCAAGTTATTATGCAATGCTTTGCATAACTTAGAAAATTAATTATCTTATGTCAAGTTTAAATCTGCAAAATTGTTCGAAAAGCTAAAACTTCTATCGCTTCTTTTCTCTTAGTTTAGATAATTTTTGATAGGTTTAACCAGTGTTTTTAGGTCTAATTCTTCCTGACTAGAAGTAAGATTTAGTAAAATATTAGATTTGATTTTAATACAAGGAAATTGGATTTCTAATAATCCATTTTTTTTTCATGATTTAAAAAGTCATTTCAACTTATTAAATAAATTGAAGAAACTAGATCGATTTATTTAATTAGTAACATCTTTTTCGTAGCTGTATAATTATCAGATTTTAATTGATAAAAGTATATTCCTGATATTAATTGTGAGGCATCAAAGTAAATCGAATAAGAACCGGCCGGTTTATATCCATCTACAAGAGTCTTAATTTCATTCCCAAGAATATCAAATACTTTTAATGTCTGATAACTCCATTTGGGAGAAGTCCAACTTATCCTAGTTGTTGGATTAAAAGGGTTTGGAAAGTTTTGATTTAATTCGAATTCAGTGACAATAAAATCATCTTGATTTAAAATATTAGTTGGCTCGCCAATCATATTCAAATTCATCCAGTTTAATCTAAAGCTTATCCAGTTCTTCAAGTAATCAATTTCTTGCTGATAAGTTTGACCTACAAAATAATTTGGCCATACCCAAACCCCTATTACTGGCCACTTTTCAAAATTTCTAATACTGGATTCATCAAGCAATATTTTCAAAGAATCAATTTGATTAAAAATATTCTGTGTGGTTAGTATATTATTTTTTAGCATTTGCCAACGCGAATAAACTTTATTTCTAAAATCAGGATCATTAAAAAGTTTCCTCCACCAAAAGGGAGTAAGAAATGGTTCATCTAATGGGATGTTTTGATAAGTTGTCAAATATTCTAACTGCCAGCCGTTGGTCATCCATCCAGTATAATAATCTGCATTCCCAAATGCCAAATTAAAATCCCAAACCGGTCCGGCAAAGATCCTTGTATTTCGACTGTCTCTATCTTTGTACAAATATGTACTTAGTCTATATCCATCAACATTTTTAGCCATCTCATTCACTAATATAAAATCAACAAAAGAGTTAACATCTAAATATTTTGGATATCCTGTAGAAGTATCTGAAATATTACTTCCAAGATTCATCATTGTTTCAAACTGAAAGATTTTATTTTGTATATAATCTTTTTGCTGTTGAACAATTTCATCCGGTTTTGGATAATGATATTGATAGAACACTAAATATGGGGAGAGTGGATTTGGAAGGTATGTTGAATACCATCCATCATTATTTTCTCCATCTGTTTTATCAATTTTTAATATATAACCTCCGGTCAAATCATCGCCAGAAATATCTGTTCGTTCAAGTTTTTTTATATTTACCCTGTTAGCATCACGTTTTACTTTTTCCAACAAAACATAGAGACCTATATATTCACCGTCCAAAACAACTTCGCAATATTTTGAACGACTTGCATATCTTCCCATTTGAGATGCGATTTTGTATACCAAAACATCACGCATTAAACTTTTATCATTATACGGAGCAAAAAGGATCCAGTCACTTTCCTCAGGAAATCCAAGTAGAGAAACAGAAATATCATTCCCCGAAAGATCTCTTGTTTCCACACTATATTGTTTTTTAGGAAATTGTTGTGATGATGATCCACGAATTTCAATTCCAATTTTACCATTATAATTATTAAATGGATCAGTAAGATTATTTCTTAGGCCTTCACCATTGTAGATTATCCCCATATCAGCTGTTATTTTATGATCATCAGGAATAATCTGTCCATTAGTATTTATAACCACTATTGGAAGATTGGAAGAAGTAAATATTATTTGCCTATTATTTTTAGATGTTTTCGAATCGATAATATTTGGTTGTGCGACTGAAATATTAATCAGAATTATAACTATACAAATAAATGAAATAACGATTTTCATTTTATTAAAACAAGTTTTTTTATACTAATAAAATCAGCGGCTTTTATTTGATAAAAATAAACTCCACTGGCTAAATTTTTGGCATCAAACTCATATGAATATTTGCCGGGATTTTTATACTCACTAACAAGTGTTTTAATTTCATTCCCAAGTGCATCAAATATTTTTAACTCAACATTAGATGCTTTAGCAATTGAATAATTAATGGAAGTAATAGGATTAAAAGGATTTGGATAATTCTGTTCTAGTTGATAATTAATTGGATTATTATTCATTACTTCAACATCGGTTGCAACCAAAATAAAATCCATATAACTAAAATTGTAATCTCCAAAGAAAAATCGAGTTTGTAGTATGTGATTGCCGGCCGGAATATAAAGACTATCAACCGATAAAAATTGCCAGTTCTGCCACCCACCTGTTGCCGGCACATCCATAACGGAAGTTATGTATTGTCCATTTAATGCAAGTAGAATTTTTCCACCAGTGGCAGGAGCTGAAAGATTTAGATTTATTTTATATATACCGCTTTCTTCAACATTTAATGTGTATTGCAGCCACTCGCCTGTTTCAATCCATCCAACATTGTAGCCATTAGAATTAAAATCAGTACAAGCTTCAATATCTACTCCGTCATTTCTAAAACTCCAGCCGGTATTCCAGGTACCGTTACTTCCAACATTTTCAAAATCATTATCATTATAAGCAAAAGTTATTTGTCCCATATCGTATTCTGTAGCGTTTATTATTCCTGGGACTGTGTTAGCAGAAAAAGGCACGGTGTTATTATTGTTTGGCTGTCTTATGAGAGCATCAATAACATCTTTTTGAAATTTACAATTTTCAATTAATAGTTGATTTGCTTGAGCCATTAAAGCATTAAAAGCAACAGTTGCTGTAGGGCGAGGTGCTGTTCCACTCCAATAGTTTAATAGAGATTGATAACCAGGTAATTTATATGCTGATAGAGGACCGGCTATTGATTCTATTTTTTTATGCGGCCACCATGCCCAGCCAATATTATTTGTTTTCATTAACTCAACACAATCAACAAACCATTTGTTAGAGTTTTCACCTGTTTCACCAAGCCATAAAGGTCTATTTGTATTGTTTCGAAGATCCACTAAATATTGTATTGAAGATTGAGTATTTCCGTTCCAGTATTTGTGAAAACTGTAAGCCATGTTATCATCCCAGGCAGGAGTAAGTCCGTTAAAATCAGTTGCAAACCAATTACCTTCAATAAAAATTAAGTGATTATTATCAACAGCTCTTATAGTATCGGTCAATCTAATATATAAATCTCGCAAAGGCTGATTGTTTGGAGGAAGATTCCATTTAGGTTCATTGATTAAATCATAACCACCTATCCATTCTTTATCTTTATAACGCTCAGCAATTTTTCTCCAGATTTGTACTGTTAAATTTTTATTCTGTTCACTTTCCCATAAAGAAGGATTTGCAGGATTGTAATCACTTATTGGTTCATCACTTTGTCCACCTGGGGCAGCATGTAAATCAAGTATTAAATAAATCTGATTTGTTTCGCACCAGGAAAGTAATGAATCAATAATCTCAAAACCTAAACTTAAAAACACCGGTGGATTCGTATTATTCGCAAACAGATTGTAATGCATTGGTAATCTAATGGAATTGAATCCCCATTTTTTTAATGAATCTATATCTGGTTTACGAACATAATTGTTTCGATAAGTTTGATAGAAGGTTTCAGTATTCGCTTCCCCAATCAGATCTAAAATTTTAGCTTTAATCTGCCATTGTGCATTTGCAAAGGCAGATGTTTGAAGCATATAACCTTCTTGTACAAGCCAGCCACCTAAACCAATTCCTTTTAATAAAACCTCTTGGCCAGCACCATTATATATTTTTTTGTCAACTCGATGTAAAAAACCTTGTGCATAAAACTCAGTTGTAAAACAAACCAGTAAAATCACAATTACACTAAGAACTAAATTTCTTTTTTCCATTACGCTCTGTTTTTGTTATTTAATTAAAATCATTTTTTTTGTTTGAATAAAATCATTTGTTCTCAACTGATATAAGTATACTCCACTTGAGATAATTTTTTTATTATTAGTAGAAGAAAATTCAATTTCATAATTGCCTGCTAATCTTTCTTCATTAATTAATGTAGCAACTTCATTTCCAATTACATCATAAATTCTTAATGAAACAAATGAATGTTGCGGTAAAGAAAATCTTATTGAAGTTGTTGGATTAAACGGGTTTGGATAATTTTGCATTAAAGCATATTCAGTTGGAATGCTTTCTAATTGATCATCAACATTTACAAAAATATCATTAATCTTTCCCGGAGTTCCATTACCAATTGATGCTGACCAATTCTCGCCGAGAGAATTATCAAGATTTGGATTTCGCAGCGATAAAGTTGGGCCATTTCCATCTGGTTCAGTTGGCCAGGGGAATGTATCTTCATAAACTAAAGTGTCTATTATATTCATCTGGTTATCATACAATCGAATCAATTCGCCACTTCCACTCAATCCAAAACCAACATTTCCTAAAAAATTATTTATATCAGGAAACAATGGTTTAAATAAACTTGTATCAACACAAAGAACTAAATATGAATTTTTATTAAGAATTGTATTCTGCGGTATTGTAAAAATATGAGCATCATCTGAATCTTTAAAAATCCAGCTGGATATATCAATATCAGACTCACTATTATTATATAATTCTATCCAATCTTCTGTATTAAAAGATGCTGCAGAATTATAATTAATTTCATTTATCACTATTTGCGTAGTGCTGTAATTAGGATCAATCTCAAAAACAGCACTAAGATAAATGGCATTACTTAATGTTATTGTTAAGGAATCGTTTGTAGAATTACTTGATCCAGCCCAATTTAAAAAGCGATAACCATTTTTGGGTTTTGCAATTATGCTAATTGGTATCCCTGAGAAGTAACTTCCTGTCCAGTTGGGTGATTTAACAATAATAGAATTTAATTTAATGCTTCCCATCGAAGTGTCAGAGATTGCTAGATTAACCTGGTGAACACCTGTAAGATTAAATTTTTGTAAAAAATGTGATCTCATATAAGTGATTCGCTGTGCAGCAAAGTTTCTCATAACTTGAACATTGTTTAACCATCCACTGTATGTGAATTGGCCCCATCTTGCAGCGTGATGAATAATTTCTGGTGAAATAACTGAAGCAATATTGTTTACTTTACTTAAAACAACACTAGAACTGAAAATTGTATTAGAGTAATCAGCAAAACAATTTATAAAATCATTTTTAAACGATGCATTCTCCAGAAGTTTTCTAAGTATTAATGTTGACCATGGTGGATTTGGCCAACTTGGTCCATTAGGTTCTAATGCAAATGAAAGGGTATTATTCTGATAAGCACCACTATTCCATATACCAAATCCAAAATCTGTATCGTAGAATATCCATCTCCACTTACCGTTACTTTTAGTTTTCCAAAATTTTATATTGTTTCCTGGCCAATCCTGATTATCGATATAAATTTCTCCAATCTGATATTTAATAAAATTATCAATCTGCATTTTAGATTTTACTAATTCATAATTTGCAGTTACAGACAAATTGTTGTTTTCAATAAAATAGTACAAATCAAAATAATCAGAATTATCTCCCTCAACTATTTCACCAAAATTTTCGAGCAGATCTATACTATCCGGGTTTACATTATGATGCTGTGCCAGAAAATTTTCATTTACTTTTTCACGGATATTATGAATTCCCCAATAACTGCCATTTATAAAAACAACCGCGGGTCTATAATCACATTTATCTATATCAGTTCCATCAACTAAACTTGTTTGCAGTCCATCACGCATCATTGATGAAAGCCAATCGTTACCAGAATTTCGCAGCACAAAGGATTCATACTCTGAGTAAGGTAGTTCATCAAACAGTTTATAACTTAAACTGCTATATCCATATTTGCCTCTTGCAAAAAGCGCTAATGATTTTTGCGCATTGCCTCTGCTCCAGTTCCCGAATATTTTTACTCCCATATCAATACCAAATCCTTTTGAACCATCCGTTTCAAATAATTCAACATGAATTGGTCTTTCCCAATCATTCCAGAAATTAGCACCGAAATGAGGAAAACTTACTTCTGCACTATCACCCATAGCATAAATTCCATACTCTTCATCAAATAAATTACCGGGATCTGTAGATAATGAAACTACAGTTAGTGTTGTTGAATAATTTATAAAATATGTATTTGTAATTGTTTTGCTCGGTAAAAGTCCGGTGCTGAATGATTTAACTCTTAGCACTTTTATAGAATCAATAAAAATTGGTATAGTATAAATTTCTGAAGTTCCGTTAGGTTCAGATCCATCCAAAGTGTAGTAAACATTATCTCCAACCGAAGCTGGTGAAATACTAACTGTGACCGGGGCAGAATAAAATCCACCATTTACGGATAATAAAGGTTCATCCACAATTCCGGAATATCCTTGTGTTACATTGCTATCTCCCGGAGTAGCTTCTGAAAACAAAAGCCAAGAACTACTTCCATCAGGTTGTCTTCCATAAGAAACATCTGGTCTAATTCCACCAAAAGTTATTTGATCCACAACTGTAGATTGAGAACTTGTAAGAATAAGAGTTTCACCATCAGAACTAAGTTTAAAATTTGTGTGAAGAAAACTGTTTGGAAGATCCAACAACGGATTTGCTCCATTTGGATTTATTGGTATTGTTTCCATCCCTAATGTTAAAAAAGGAATTATTGTTAAGTCAGATGAACCGGTTCCATAATTGTGCACTTGAACTGCAAGCACATTGTCGCCATTTTGAAATAAGTTTTCAATATTTTGAAGAATAAATTTTTCTGGTTTAACACCGTATATAATTAATGGTTCGGTATAATTTGTAGCTGATTGATTATATGTTGGAGGAATTCCAACAGTTCCAATATTTGCACGAGCTATTTCTACTCCGTTTAGATAAGCAACAAACGCATCATCATAATCGACGTGCAGAATCGCTTTTTTGATTTCATTGATATCAACAATTGAAAATACTTTTCTAATATATACTGAATTGGTATTGTCCGGAACTATTGTAGAATCATCATCATCGCCATAACCAAATCCACTTTGCCCGTTTGTCCACAATTGATCATCAAATGCTAAGTTTTTCCATGAAGCAGGTGGTTCGCTTGTGCCTAATTTGTATTTCCATTCATCACCCCAATCAATTATAGTTTCCCAATGTCTAATATATTCAGTTCTGTTTTTATCACTAGCAAAAACAATCAAATGATCTTTAGGTGCAAGTATTAAATCAGGAAAAACCCATTTGAAAAGATTACTAGAATCATCCGAAATTCCATATCCGCTTAAATCCACTTGTGTATTCTGCGGATTATATAATTCTATCCAATCAGAATAATCTCCATCTTCATCTGAAATAGTGTGTCCGTTAGAAGACATTATTTCATTTATAAAAACTTGCTGTGCATTTATTGATACAACAAAAAGTATTATTATAAAGAATATCGATATTCGTATAAATTTTTTCATTCTACTTTTCTTTTAAAAATTCTCTTCATCAAAAAAGAGATTGACATTTTTAACACCCTTTGAATTTTTAAGCTGATTGACAAATTCTGTGATTAGCTTAACATCTTTCAAAACCACATGATATGAAAGTTCAAGCGAATCACTTTCCATCATAGCTTTTGTATTAATGAGTTTACTACTTTTGCAGTATTTTTGAAAAACTGAGATAAATGGGGCTTCTTCATATCCACCATTAGCAATAAACGAAAATTGAAGCAGAAAATCTTTTTTAGATGGGCTTGCTGCATTAGTTTTTGTTAATACAAATAATATCAAACCAATAAATATTGTACTTGCTAATGCTAATGCGTGTAAACCGACGCCACTTGCCATTCCGATTGCAAGAGCAAAGAAGATAAAAATAATATCCTGGGTTTCTTTAATAGCTGTTCTGAACCTTATAATAGACATTGCACCAACTAATCCAAAAGCGCGAGCAAGATTATTACCAATTACCATAATTACAACGGAAGTAATTAATGCGAGCACAATTAGAGAATTAATAAACGAATAAGACATTCCGGGTCCACGATATGTGAGACGATAAAATAAAGATATTAGCAGACCACAAAGGAGCGAAACAACAAGGTTTTCAAATACTTCACCAATCGAAAGTGAAACACTAAGTACATTTTGAAAATCATCCAGCATTCTTAATTACTTCTTTCATATTTTGGATCTCCGATCCAGTTGACATAAATGGTGCGACTAAATTCTTCCTGTTAACAAATCTACTTAACTCATCATGACTATCAACACAAATTGTATATTTTGAAATAGCTCGCCTGCTTAGTTCAAATCGTTTTACAATTTTTTGCAGCCAAGTTGGAAAACCATTGAAAAATTTTAATTCTAGAATAAAATTTCCTGGCATCGAATATTTTAGCAAAGTATCATCAAACAATTCAGAAATCTTGGGTAATGGTTTTGATCTTAAATTTTTATCGAATGTAATTCTTAATGTTGAGTCGTGTTTGGAATAAAAAGCTTCCCTTTCATACGTAACCAAAGTAACTGGAGAATAATTTTTTGTTTTAAATAAATAAAAGAATTTACTGGCATCACTTTTTGCATCAAGAAAATTCTTTTTCTTTAATAAGTATTTTTCACAATCAGCAGTACTTAATAATAGATCCAGATTAGAGTAATACAAAGGTGCACGGTTTTTATAAATATGATTTTCATACTTTCTTTTTATTTCCAGAAAAACTGTACTTTCAGAATTTCTAAGATTATAACCTCTAATTCTTAACTTTTTTCTAATCTTAATTCCTGCAAGCTTATCTCTATAATCATCTAACCTCATTGTATCATAGTAGATACTTTTTACCGTATATTCTTTATCAATTTCTCTGTCGGCATATTCATCAATAAAAACAAATGGACGTATGGCTTCACGCAATTCATCTAATCTTTCAAAAGAAACAAGAAATTTATATTCAAGCCGCATCGGTTTCATTTTAGTTTACCATTCTCTGCCATATTCTTTCGAGATACTCTAAAGGAGAGAGCTTTCCGGTTTCAATGTAACAATCTACTATCAGCGAAGGAATTAATTGATGGCTTTCGCCTTGAATAGTAGATGTAACAGTTACAACCTGAATCCCATTTAATATTTGTACATTATTATCTATTTCATACACAAAGGATTTAACATTTTGTTTAGTTCCGTTAGCGTGTATATCAACATTTGCAGAGGATTGTATATACTTTTTATCCTTAACTTTTACAGGACACAACACAACATACTCTGATACATCAGATATGATCATTAATGTATCACTATTAGTTTTTCTACTTACAACTCCGTTAATAGGTGCAGTTACCGTAAATCCCTTAAAACGTTTTTGCAATACTGCCAATTCATTTTCTAATGAAATAATTTGTGCTTTAATAAACCCTATTTGCTCCTGCTTTGCACCGGTTTCAACAGTTTTTAATCTGGCTTTGGATATCGAGATATTTATTAAATATAAATCATATGTCCCCTTTGCGATTTCATATTCTTCCTGAGATGCAAGTCCTTTTTTATACAACATAGAAAATCGATCTAGAATTTTTTTTTGCTCGTCAGCCTGTTTAATGGCGTAGTCTAGATTTTTAATTTCCTGATCAATAACAGCTTCTTTCTCGCCTGTCAGATTAAGTGATAACGAAGCCTTTGCTGCAACAATTTCACCTTTAAGATTTTCGATTTGTCTTTCATTCTCATTGGAATACAAAACAGCAACTGTATCATGTTGCATTATTGATGAACCTGAAACCAATGATGAATTAATTTCGAACTGCATTGCATCACCCCGATCAAATAACTTTACATCATAAGACTGATTTATTCCGGTTTTATAATTTGTAAGTTGAGATGTTAATCTTCCATCAGTTCCTTTGTAAATAATCCACTCATTAGCAGGCAGAATTTTTCCACGCACAAAAATACTATAACTGATTTTTATTGGTAGAAGTAGAAAAACGCTAATAATGGATAAAACAGCTATCCAGATAATTAATGATTTGCGAGAGGTTAGAGTTAACATTTTAGTAAATATATTTTCTGATCATTTTCATAAAAGAAAAAAGATTCCATTAATAAAAAAGGAAGATTCAGAAACCGGGTTTCTGATAATCTTCCCTCGAATACATTAAAACAAGATTAGATATTAGACGAAAAAAAACGACAACTTGTTTTAACAATAATTTTTCAATTCCCCAATTGAAGTACATTCTTGTAACAAACTTCAATAAATAATAACTTTATTTCAAACTAAAATTTGCAGTATGATTTTCTATAGTAACTTTAAAATCACCCGGTTCAACATTCTTTTTATTATCCTGTCCAATAAAAGTAAAATGATCTTTATTCAATATAAACTTTATAGTTTTTGTCTCTCCCGGATTCAGCAAGACTTTTTCAAAACCCTTAAGCTGTTTATTAGGTCTTGTAACTGAACCATAAAGGTCTGTCAGATATAGCTGTACAACTTCTTTGCCAGCAATACTTCCTGTGTTTTTTACATCAATACTAACTTCAACTTCACCATTTGTGGGAATTACCGCATTATTTAATCTCAAATTGGAATATTCAAAAGTTGTGTAGCTTAACCCAAAACCAAATGGCCAAAGCGGATTGTAATCATTACCATCAAATTTTTCTATTGGCTTATAATCGTAGAGCGTAATACCATTTGGATATTTGGGATATGTAATAGGAAGTTTACCGCTCGGATTAACATCTCCAAAAATTACATCTGCAATAGCGTTGCCGCCTTCCATTCCGGGTAAAAATCCCAACAGTACACCTTTAACTTTTGGTTCTATTTCTGTTATAACTCTGGGTCTTCCTTCAAGCATAACAATAATAACAGGTTTCCCTGTTTCAATAATCTTATTAGCTAATTCCAATTGAGCTTTATTTAATGTAAGATCAAATAATCTTCCCGGCGTTTCGCAATAAGCAGTTTCACCAAGACAAAGAATTACAACATCAGAGTTTTTTGCTTCAACTACAGCTTTATTGGTATTTATATCTTTATCAAAACTACAGCCTTCAACATAATTTACTTTTGCATCACCTAATTTATTTTGAATTGCTTCAAGCACAGTATTTTTTTCTTGTGGATATAATGATTCTTCATTCCCCTGCCAGGTAATTGTCCAGCCACCATTTAATACTGAAAGCATATTTGCAGTTGGACCAGTAACAAGAACTTTTGAATTTTTAGAAAGTGGTAAAATATTATTTTCATTTTTTGTGAGTATAATAGATTCTCTTGCTGCATTTAAATTTGCATTAGTAAACTCAGTGCTGGCAAATTTTTTGGAAAGCTCTTTATTTGGATAAGGATTTTCAAATAATCCCAATTGCATTTTAACCGCTAATATTCTGCTTACTGCCTCATCAATTCTCCACATCGGTACTTCACCATCTTTTGCAAGTTCTAGTAGATGATTATAAAAACTAAAATCATAGGGAACCATACTCATATCAACCCCAGCCATAACTGCAATCTTCACCGCCTCTTTAGGAGTTGATGCCATTCCATCTCTGGTATGCAGTCTAACAATATCTTCCCAATCAGAAACTACAAATCCTTTAAAGTTTAGTTCATTTCTTAAAACTTCTGTTAATAAATGATAATTTGCATGACCGGGTATTCCATCAACTTCTGCAGAGTTTACCATAATTGTTGGTGCTCCTGCAAGAATTCCAGCTTCAAAGGTTGGAAGAAAATATTCGCGCAGCATTCTTTCGGAAATCCAAGCCGGAGTTCTATCTAATCCATTTATTGGGAAACTATATCCAACATAGTGTTTTAAACAAGTAGCTAATTTATCCGTGGCACTCATATCATTTCCTTGCGCTCCTTTAATGTATGATTCACCAATTTTACTTGCTAAATAAACATCTTCGCCATAAGTCTCCCAAAGTCTAGACCATAAAGGTTGTCGACCAATATCCATAACGGGATAAAAATTCCATGGTATTCCAGATGCTTTTGTTTCGTAAGATGTAATTTCACCAGTTAGCTTTGCTATTTCAGTATTCCAGGTTGCAGCCATACTTATTGCTTGAGGAAACAGTGTTGCATCTTTTGTATAAGTTGCTCCATGAATTGCATCAATACCATAAAGAACAGGGATATTCAATCTTGTTTCTTTTGTAGCAATATCCTGAAATTTAGTAATCATCTCATGCCAGTATTCCTTACTGTATGCAACATCATAAACATTAAGTATCGATCCAACTTTATATTTTTTAATTGCTTCCTCAAGTTTTGCATCATCAAGCTGATGCATTTGTGATTTAGTCCCCTGTGTTTTTGAAACTGCCTGAATTGTTACTTGAGTCATCTGCCCAACTTTTTCTTCTAAAGTCATTTTAGACAAAAGTGATTTTACTTTATCATCAACCTTTGTTGTTGTATAAATCTGGGAAAATACGTTTATACTTACTACAAAAGAGATAAGCATAATTATTGAAAACAGTTTTTTAAAATCTCTCATATTGATCCTTAGTAATTTTATTTGGAAATACTTTGCGAGTAGTTAATAAGAAGTAATCAATTTTTGAAAACGAAACACAACTAAGCCTAATTAGATTAAAAGAATGATAACACAAATAAACCCTATTGTTCATATACATTAATTAAGCAGCACGAACTTGCGTGCTTCTTGTTTATTAGTTCCTTTAAAAACATAAAAATAAACCCCCGATGTTAGCGAATTGCTGGTTAATAACTTACTATCCAACAAGTATGAATAAGAACCGGGTAAATGATACCCTAAGTCCTTAACAAAAATCTCCTCGCCAAGTATATCATAAAGCTGGATAGAAATATTTCCTGATGAGTTTATGAAATAATTAATCTTGGTCATTCCATTAAATGGATTAGGATAGTTTTGCTCTACTTTAAATTCATCTGGTTGTACACTCCTATCATCAAACAACCCGGTTGTAGATGGAGTTATAACAATTCCACTAATAACAGCATTATTAAGTTTTTCTGAAAACTGTATATCTACAGTTCCATCACTAACCTGAACATCGGAAAACTCTCTAATATATGCGGCATTGCTGCCAACCTGTGCATAAATATCTAAATTTTCTATCACAAGATTTTGTTCAAGATAAACATCAAATACTCTGCTGCCTGAAGAAGTAAAATAATTTTCAGCAAACATTACCTTAACGTTATACTTTCCAAACGGAACTCTTACCTTATAAGTAACCATTCCAAATTTTTCGGATTGAAAAATAATATCTTCATCTGTTCCATTTATGGGAAGCGAAGAAGGATAAGTTGTAGAAGAGCCATCTAAAAAACCATAGTCTGTATCTTTACTAAAACCTGCATCTACTAAATAATCTAATGCCGCAGATCCACCGCAATTTATTTTAATAGGAAAACTTAATCCCTGAGGCATTATGATAGTAGTGGCTCTTGCGCCCATAACATTAGGAACAACTTCATTATCCTTCATTGATAGCACAGCTACAGATTTGGTTGATGGAATAACTAAACCTGTAACAAAAAGTTTTACACTTTTTAAGTCCTGCTGTAAATGAGCACTATTAATTGTTACCCCGGGAATTGCATAATTTAAAATATTTTCTGCAGCAGTTTCATCAAGTTCTTCAGAAAACATTATTAATACAGTATCAATTGATGCACGTGCCCAAAGCAAAGCAGGAGCCTTAACATCCATATAACCGGTATTAGTACTGTTTGTTAAACATAAAATTAATTTACCATCTTCAAAAACTGCATTATCTTGAATAAAATCACAGCCGTTACCATCCCAGGTATGTGTTGCTTTATCCCAACGAGAAGTATCCCAGGAATCAAAATTATCAGTCCAGTCGTGTGAAAAATTATTTCCTGACCCATAATTTCCACTGCCAGGCGTGTAAGCGTAATAGCTAACCCAATCATAGTAAGCAAAAGCTGGTAAAACCTCAGGATTAAAAACTCCTGCCCAATTTTCATAAAGCGGAATCCAGATGTTCATCATTATTTTTTGAGCTCTGGTTAAAGTTTGAATATGTGCACCAGTTTGTCTAACAACTTCAACTCCATCAATAAACCAAGCAACATAATCAGGCGTCCATTCAAAAGCGTATGTGTGATAATCTAAATGAGGAGAAGTTAACATAGGTTTATGACTAACATGATTTGTTTGGTTTGGTGTGATTGTATTGAATTGAGCATTATCAAAATATCTTCCCATTATTTCAACATCAATTTCATTCCAATTTCCAACTCCACCGCCGCCATCATAATAAGTAAAAAATGAAGACAACATTCCTTCCCTGTAAGCAGATTTTAGACTTACTTCAAATCTTCCGTAAGTGTATGAAAGTTTGGTTCTGTACTCGGCACCTTTATATTCTTTACTATAAAGATTTGTTTGTGAAGAAAAAATTACTGCAAGTACAATTAAATAATTTATTGTTTTCATAATACCTCTGCCAGGTTAGGAGAAAAGCCCTCCTCAAAAAGGAATAAAGAAGAGGGCTTTGTGATGATCAAAATGAAATTGAAAGTGTGAACTTCTGAATATCTGAGAATCTTCCAAAATCCTGATATGCATAATCCAACTTTAGTGCTACGTTACCAACTAACTGCTGTCTTAATCCAAAACCTAAAGAAAATGTTTCTTCAGAATCCTGGCCAAACAATGATTTATAACCACCTCTTATAAAAACAAAATCATTATAAGCATACTCTGCACCAAAATTTACACTTTCATAATTATCACTTGGATGCATTGCATCTAAAGCAACAGTTAATTTATGTTCTTCTGTATAAACCGGATTGTATGCTAAGCCAACTCTAAAGTTTAATGGCAATGACCATGAATTTGTTTCTAAGTATGCAGGAATATCTCCATTGTTTCCCGTACTTCCCGGATCGAGATCGTGAAGTACCAAATTTGAATTACCAAGTAATTGCATTGAAGTTCCGAAGTTGGAAATAGACATTGCAAGTACTGCACCATCAAATGGAGTTACATACTGAACACCAAGATCCATTGCAAATGCACTTGCATTCATTCTCCAGATACTTTCGTATATAAATTTAGGATTAAATCCGATTGAGAAATTTTCTGTAAGCTGAATTGCATAAGCAATACTAAAAGCTCCCTGGTTTGCTGAAAACATTTCACCAGTACCTCCGGGGGCATTTATAGTAGTAACTTTCATTTCGCCTATATCAGAACCTGTATAACTAAATCCTACAGTTCCCATATCACCAAGGTTATAGCTTGCAGCAAAATAATTATACTTAATGTCTGCAATCCACATTGTATGATCAAACATTACACTAACACCCTTGGTTTTTGTCAAACCTGCAGGGTTCCAATAAATTGAACTTACATCGTTTACAACTCCTACAAATGCACTTCCCATTCCGATTGCACGGGCACTTTGCCCAATAGAAAGGAATGGTGCGGCTGTTGTACCTTTTTTAGAAACATCAGATACAAAAACCTGCGCATACAATTGCGGAAGCATTAAACTTATCAATAAAAATACTGTTATAATTTTGTTTTTCATTTTAATATCTCCGCTATTTAATTAGAGCAAATTTGCCGATGTGTTCACCAATTCCAGGAGCATCTACGTGATATAGATATACTCCGTATGCTGCATCCATACCATCTTCTGTTACAAGATTCCATGAAAGTGAACCGTCAAGAAATCCTGAATCTTTAGAAAGTGTTTTTACAAGTGCACCGGTAATTGTATAAATACGAATTGTACACTGTGCCGGCAGATTAACAAAATCGATTTTTCTTTCACCTCTACCTGTTGAGTTAAGATTTCTACTCTCCCAGGATGCAGCTCCTAAATACGGATTTGGAACAACATCTATCTTAGTTAACTCTGTGCCGGCCTTTGATTTATCAATCATTACTGGAACTGTTGAGTAACTAAAATAATCTCCTGTTTTAAAGGGTTTATTTGTTGAAATCTGAAATTTATCGCCAGCGACAGGTTCAACCGGAGTTATGTTCGGGTTAAATGGTGGATCGTAAGATAAGTTCCAAGCATATCTTAAGTTTGTATTATTAACTGCACCTTGAAATTCAAGTATCTGAATTTGATCACCAATAGTAAGTGTTTGAGAGCCATCATTATCTTTTACAGCTATTTTTGAATACTTACCTTCTGTTTTATTCCAAACTTTTAAATTAACCGGAAATTTTCGATACAATGGCGGTGAATTTATAAAACAAGTATCCTGTGGTGTGTCAGAAAATTGAATCTCATAATCTGCTGGCCAAGGAATACCTCTTACTGCAGTTGGGTCAGGTGTAACAAAAATTGAAAGATTACTTGTTCCAACAACCCATCCGGTAAGTGAATCTACAACACTAATGGTTGTATCATTAACTATTGTTAATGCCATTCCATCAAACGGTTGGCTTACTCTATTTGCACCTATGTAAGATGAATCTATGTTTCTAACAATTGTATCTGTAACGCCTGCAAAATTTCTGATTACATTTAACGAAACAGTTTTATAAAGTGGATAATCATCAGTTGATTTGAAATCAATATTGTATTGAGCGCCATTAAGTATTTGTGCAGGATCGAGAATATTTACATTCAAGCTTCCTGTTCCAACTCCTGAAGTAACTGATTTTGTATCGCCAAGAATTTGAGGAGGAATGTAGCCTGCAACCGGTGCATTGGGAACTACAACTGCACAATTTATGTCAACAAATTTTAAAGTTCCTGCAAAATCAACAGATATTATTTTTGTACATTCTGAAGGCTGCAAACCAGTTGTACCAAAAGTAGGGTCACCCATGTCATAAGAAACACAAGCATAATAATATGTCTGTCCATTTTGTACATCATTATCAACGTAAGAGTATCTTAAACCTGAATTATTTCCACGCCAGAAATGAGCACCATTAATTCCAACAGGATCGGGACCGGAAATTGGAACTTTAACTCCATTAATTTCCATAGAGTCAATTAAATCATATTGAGCAATTGGTTTCCAATACTTAGGTGAGCCTTTAGAATCAGTAATGATTTTAATGTCATTAAACTCTGGTTCTGTACTTCTGTAAATCATATATCCTTCAAAGTCTTTTTTATAGCCTTGAGTTGGATCATTATTCTGATAACCTAAAAATGCATCTCTTGATTCTTCTGCAATATTATCCCAATATAAAAACACCTGCTGATCACCAGGCACCGCTGTTAATTCTGGTTTTAAAGGAGGCTTAGAAAAATTATAATTTGCATTATAAATAAGCTGAACAGTTTCTTTATTAAAAGTTATATCTTCAAGATTTTCTCCAAAGACCAAAGCCATAGAAAATCTTTCACGTAATCCCTGGTTTAAAGGAAAAGGTCCTGAAGCAAAAACCATTGAAATGTTTGCTCTTTGAAGTGAAGTATCAAAATTAGCATAACTCATTTTTAACCACATCGCTTCATCATCTTTTGGCCAACCACCACCTGTTCCACCTTGACCCAATCGATAAATTGCTACAGATGTTAATCCTATTTGATCAGATTCATCTTTATCAGTTTTATCAAAATTAGGTTCACCGGAAGTTTTCAGACCATCACCTTCACCTTCATCAGGTCCAATATACTGTCTATCAAAAGGACCAACACCATCTTTTCCTACGTCATCATTTAATGGTTCATTTTCTTCAGGATCCCACTGGCCATTTGAGTTTAAATCAGTGTAGATAACCCAGTCATTATCATTATCAATACCATCATCTCTTCTTTCATCAATTATACCATCGTTATCATCATCAATTCCGTTTCCACCGTTACCCGGACTTTCCAAGTAAGCATAACCGTAATAACCTGTTTGCCAGTTATTTGGTACGCCAAGTCCGTCATCATCATAGCAATAAGCTAAGTCTATTAAAACATCAAATGAAGCGTTATCATCTTCAGAGTCATCAGTTCCTCCAACTCCGCAATCTGTATAAAATCCAAAAATTGTTGTCGGGTAATCATATTCAGCAAGATTAACAATATCATAGTGCCAGAAAATTATATCTTCTGCCAATACCTGTGACCATTGAAATCCTCTCACCTCAACTCTTAATCCTAATCCACCGCGATCTAAATCAGAACTTAGTGGATAATAATTAAACGGTACTCTTGACCATTCTTTATCTTTTGAATCATCCATTACAAAAAACGTTTCAAAATCAGAGTTATTTACACCCCTACCAAAGTAACCATACCAAAAGCCATCCCATTCAGGAGTTAGATCAAGTGCATTTGGCCAAGTTTCCGGCCAGGATGTTGGGTCTGTATTTATTGCAGGTTTTTCAGATTGTGGATCTATATAACCAGGAACTGGTTCAAGTCCCCAAATAAGTCCGGTACTTGGATCCTTATCCATCCACTCTCTGTAAGAAGTTTGAAGAGGATGTACAACTTGTTGATTACCTGGAGCAGTCATTTCAGTTGCAATTAAAACCGCAACTCCATCAAGATAAGATTGACCTGTTCCTTTTGGCCATTCACCACTTGGTTGATAAGGCCACTGACCAACTTCGCCATTATTATAAAATAATGTACGCACCTGGTTTCCATCCATCGTGCCCTCACGACGATTTTGTATATCGCCCTTAGCATCATCCCTGTATTTTTGAATCTGATCAGAAACTTGAGCAAGAGCAAGATCAGAAACTACAAGTGCTATAATTATAAAAAGTACTTTTTTTAACATTATGTTCTCCGATTAAATCTCTAAAACCCAAATCCCAGTCCCAAACGAATTTCTCTGGGAGTAGAGTACATACTGGGGTTATTTACGTATTGTTCGATTGTGTTAAGTCCGATGATATCGCTTTGTTTAACATATTGAGTGTTAAGATCAACATTAGATCTACCTGTTGTTGAGTATACACCAAATTCATTCTTTATATCAAAAAGATTATATATCATCAGGTAAGTGTTAATTGAAAAGCCATATACATCAAAAGTTTTTTCAGCTCTTAAATCAACGTTATAAAAGATTGGCTTAACTCCGCCATTTTCAAATCTAACGCCTTGAGACACTCGTGTGTCTTCGGTGTATGGTTGGCCAGAGCCATATTGGAAAATAAATCCCAAAGTCCAATCACCAGGCACGCCAACATTAACGCTTGCGTTTAAAGTATGTCTTTGATCCCAGTTTAGTGGAACAACGCTTTTTGTTTCTTCAATTGGCGGATTTGTTTGATTATTATTATAAACTGCATAAGGATCTGATGCATTACCTTGCGCTATCTGGAATGTATAATCAATTTTTGCACTAAAGTAATCTGCAAATCTTTTATCTAACGAAAGTATAAAACCTTTAACATTTGCATAATCTCTGTTAATAAATCTGGCGTATTTAAAACCTTCATATGTATTTATTATTTCCATACCTAACCAGTTACGTATATCTCTGTAATAAACTGAAAAGTTAAGTGCAAAATTTTCAAACAAAACTTGCTGCAAACCAATTTCGTAAATCACATTTTTTTCAGCATTCAGATCAGGATTACCTGTAACTGATTGCAAGCTATTACCTGGACTTACATAAAAATCAGGATTACTATAAAGATTTTCAAATGAAGGTATTTTGAAAAAATGACCATAAGAAAATCTTATTATTCCCTGATCTGTAATTGGGAATGATGCACCAAGACGAGGACTAACCTGAAACTTTGCATCAGCTTTTCTCATTTCCAAAAGGTATGTTCCCGGATTATTAGGGTCTTCAATTGAACCAGGAAAATCAGGGTTGCGTCGTGGGTTTCTCAAATCTACAGGAAGCGAAGCATTTGAATTAAAGTAATCAAATCTTACTCCTGCATTAATAATCATAATATCATATTCCATTTTATCCTGAACGTAAGCTGAAATTTCTAACGGGTTTCTTGCATATTCAATATAAGAACCTTGATCAGTTATTGCTCCTTTATTTGGATAACCCGGAGTAAAAATTTCATTTCCTAAAGTATCTAACTGTCCATCTGTAAGATTTACAATATCTTTATTCATACTGTACATATCATAATATCTTCCTTCAATACCAACACCAATTTTATGTTCTTTAGAAATCTGTGATGTTAATGCCCATTGAGCAATAAATGTGTTAGTATATCTGCTGTATCTGCCGGTTTGATTTCCACCTTGTCTAAATGTATAAGGAGAACTGGAAACTCCCTGATCCGGGTTTACGTATCTTGGATCAATTCCATATGGATTTGTAAATGGATCAACAGGTGCATCAGGATAAAGATAACCTTCATAATTAAAATAGTTAGCAGAAAATTTTAATGTCTGATAAGTATTTTGAGAAGGATAATGTGTTAATTGCAAATTGTGAATCATATTATCTCTGTAATGTGTCATCACAGCATCAGGAGTCCAGGAAAATCCGTGATCATAATATCTGTTTTCATTATCATCCCAGAACATACTGTAAGTTATAGAAAGCTCAGGAAGTGCATAAGTAAGTTTACCGTTAAATGAATATTTTAATTCAGGATTCATAGAAACATATTCTCCATCACCTGTATTTCTAGGAATCCAAAATGTATTATCGTTTGGATCGGGTTGAAAAGGAACATCATCGGTAGTGTTGTAAACTCTTCTTCCGTATAAGTGTCCTTCATTCTGATAATATCTACCTGTTAAAAAGAAATAAAGATTTTTTACTGGTGAAATTGGTCCGCTAAAAGTAACCTGAACATTTTTTTGAGCAATCCTGGAAGCATCATCTAAGTTTTGAAAAATATTTGTATGTGATGTAAAATAGTTTCCAATATAGCCCGTTACATAACCTTCAAACTTATCAGAACCACTTTGAGTAACTATATTTACTACACCGGATAATGCCTGACCATACTCAGCATTAAAAGTTCCGCTGATAACTTCCATCTGCCTGATAGAACTGTTTTCAACCTGGACACCAAAGCCGCCGTTAAATGCATCAGTAACTGCTACACCATCTACTAAGTAAGCAACATCATTTGATCTACCGCCTCTGAAATGGCCATCAATAACACCAGCTTGTAAATTTACAATTTGGCCAATGCTTTCAACAGGTAACATTTTAATTTCTTCTGAAGAGATTGTAACAGATGTTGATGTCAAATCTTTCTGAACTAAAGGTCTTTGTGATGTTACAACAACTTCCTGATCAAGTTGAATTACAGAACTTGTTAATTTCATATCAAGTTTTGTTGTAAGATCTATTTTAACAAGTACTTTTTCTACAATTATTTTTTGATATCCTACAGCACTTATAATAACTCTGTACTCACCCGGAGGAATATTATTGATTGCAAAATATCCATCAAGATCACAGGAGGCACCAAGGTATGTACCTTCAATAATAATGTTTGCACCAACAATCGGTTCACCAGTTTCCTGATCCGTTATATAACCGGAAATTTTTCCGGTTGTTCCTGCAAACACTGCTACTGATGACAGCAAGGCTATAAATACTATTTGTAGGTATAAAAACATTTTGTTGTTTGATTTAATAAATTTTAACTGTTCAATAGTCTTCATTTCGTTTTCCTGAATAAATTTTAAGTCTCACTAATCGTTTGAGAACAGAAAAAAAGGCACGGCTTTTACACCGTGCCTATAGAAATTATTTGATAAGCATCATTTTATTTGTTTGAACAAATGAGCCGCTTTCTAATCTATAGAAATAAATACCGCTTGATAAACCTGCTGCACTAAAATCAACAGAATAATTACCAGCTGCATATTCATTATTAACCAGGGTAGCAACTTCTCTACCAAGAACATCAAATATCTTTAATGATACCATACCTGATTCTTTGATCGAGAATTTAATCTGAGTACTTGGATTAAATGGATTTGGATAATTCTGTGAAAGAGAATAATCTTTTACAAGTTGTCCATCTTCCAGTTCAACACTAACCGGATCCCATAGATTACCAATCCATGTATATAACCATCTTGATACATCACCCCATGATTGATCTTCATTGAATGGAGAATATGTTAAGATTCCTTCTCTTGTGTTTGTTATATCTGCATCATTTATTGAATAGTCTATTGGAATTCTAAAACCTTCAACTGGCGTAAATACATTATCTCCACCCGCAGCTGCTAGTTGAACCCAGCTTATTCTGAATTCTAATCTATAACCAGAACCAAAAGCTTCTCCAAAATAATAATCAGGACCAAGACCAACCATACTATCAGCACCAGCAATACCATCTAGTAATACTCTATCGTGAGCAAATCTAAAATGATAATCTGGTTGTTCACCTCTTTTGTAAGAAGTATGCGGTGCACCGTGCCAGTTATATAAACCTAAAAATAAATCTGGTGCATCATTTAAATATGATGTTGTTTGGGCATTAGGAACAAATACATCATCAGTTACATCCATTGCAACGTAAAGATAATTTGCATCAACAGCTACCCAGGACAATACTGATAAGTCTGCATCACCGCTAATTAATGTATTAGTTACTACGTGACCTGTACCATCTGAAGGGAACATTCTAAAAGGTGTAATTGATTGCCATTCGCTCAAATCACCATCAGCAACAAATACAGGAGCTGATAATGAAATTGTTGTAACACCTTTAGCAATGTTTGCAAGTGGAGCAGCATTAACGCTTACAACACTTTTATTGCCTGCAGCATCTTTACAAATTACTGCATAATAATAGGTTACACTTTGGTCTGTATTAGGTGCAAAAATTAAATGCTCTACTAACTGTACATTTTCTGCGATATTTAATTTTGCTACTTCTACACCAGAAGCATTAACATCAGTTATCGGATTTTTACTATAGAATACATCATACTTTTCACCATCTTCTCCAGGAACATCTTCCCAAAGAATTACATTTTGAAATGAACCGGTAAATGAAGTTACATTTGCTGGTGCAACCGGAGGCACAACATCAAAATCAGGATTTCCTGTCCACCAATCGGTAATAAAAATTACTTTGCCAGCAATTGCAGAAGCTTCAGCCATCAATCCAACTACACCTACACTTGATGAATCAAAACCGGATGTTCCATCCTGGTAAACCATTTCACGTAATGGAAACACATAACTGTGCCACTGATTATCCGCAGTAGGAGTAAATACAGTTCCGACTTTTGCTGATCCACTTTCAAATTGTATTCTTAGTGGTCCAACGCCTTCTTCGCATTTTAATTTAAATTTAACACTATCTTGCTGCCATGCTACTGCAAGATCAAAAGGAGGGTCAATTGTGGTACCAATTCCGGTCCAGCCATTTCCCCATTCATTACCTTGAACCCATTTAACAGCATTTGTATTTGGTAAAGGTCCAGCTCCCTCTTCAACAGAAATAGATGATTGACCCCAAGCCCATGTTGTAACGTAAGTTGGGAACGCAATTCCATTGAATACTATTGCAGGTAAAGATTGCGGGCTAAACATTGTCATATCATCAAAGCCAACTAATACAGAATCAGTTACGTTTGCGGTAGTTACAACTGTAAGACCAAAACTTATTATTTTCTCATAGTCAAGTAGTTCATTATTTCTTGGTAATCCCCAGCTTGAAGGTGTAATTACAAAACCTTGATCGTTAGGATTTACGCTACCGTCTGAAGGAATTTGCTGAAGTGATACTCTTAGATTATACCAACCAGTTACTGCATCTAAAGTGCCAGCGTTTTCATAAACATATTGTTCAACCGGATCGGTTGGAGATGGTTGATCTCTGAATTGAAGTCTGAAAACCATATTTGCAGGTTGAGTTGCAGCTTCATAAACTTTAATCCATATACTTAATGAATCAAATCCAGAAAAATCTAAGTAACTGCTGTCAGGAGCAGAATGCTGAATTTCTGCAAATGATCCCCAATCGTGAAAAGCACCTACAACAACGTCAGCTTTAAATGAACCGGTGCCTTCATGAAAATCTGAGTGATCATCGGTGTAAGTCATCGATGTTGGTGCACCTTCATTTATCTTTAGATAAACGTTGTTCACCGCAGAAGAATCGAAATTATCGACTACTTGCTGAGCTTGTGAAACAGTTGCAGTTGCCAACAATAAAAAGAAAATGGCCAATAGCAAATTTTTCATATTACCTCTCTTTGTTTGTGTTTGAACTTGTTGTTTATTGATGTTTATTAATACCATATACTCCATAATCCAATAATAATTATTACTATAAATGCTGATAGTAATAAATTTGATTTTAAACCCTGAACAGCTTTAAAGTTTGAAAAAGAAAATCTTATGTCTCTCAAACTTTCTTCAATATTTAATTGTATTTCTGATTTCGATTCAGCAGTTGATTTTACAACAAAATAATTTAATACAACTATAATCGATACACTTAAAAGGAAAAGAAATACTGCAAAGTGTAAAAAGTTAATTTGCAGTATCCAGATAAAAGTTGGGTGTAGTGCAACATCCATATTTTTTAATATTTCCACAAACAATCTTGCAAGACCAATTGATTCACCAACAATTAATGTTATGATAGCTGTTTTAGAATTAATTTTTTTGGAAAATAATCCAAACAAAAAAACTGCTGTTATAGGCGGGCTTACAAATGCCTGAACACTTTGCAGGAATATATAAATCTGTGAACTAATTAGTTTAACTAATGGAACAATCAATATTGCACCTACAACAACTGCAGTTGTAGCTAACCTGCCAACTAAAACTAATTTTCTTTCGTTTGATTCCGGATGTTTTAACTTATAAAAGTCATTTGTAAAAAGAACTGCTGTGCTGTTAAATGCTCCGGCTAATGATGACATAATTGCAGCTAATACGCCTGCAACAACCAATCCTTTTATGCCAACTGGTAAAAGATCTCCTGCAATTAATGCAGAATAAGCTTCATCACCGTTTATTTCTGGATATAAAGCAACAGCAATTAAGCCTGGTAAAACAAGAATGAAAATTGGTAGAACTTTAAGAAAGGCTGCCATCAGAGTTCCTCTTCTGGCATCGTTAATTGATTTTGCACTAAACAATCTTTGAACAATGTATTGATCTGTACACCAATACCAAAAAGCTATAATCGGGGCTCCAAATAAAATTCCTGTCCACGGAAAATCAGGATCTGAAACTGCTTTAAACATATTAAAAAAATCTGCTGGCAGTTTTTGCTCAAGACCACTAAATCCGCCAACTGCATCTAAACCAAAAAGTGAAAGTGTTATTGCACCAATGATTAAAACAATTCCCTGAAATAATTGTGTTTTCATTACCGCGCTTGCACCGCCAGTAACACTGTAAAGACCTGTAATTAAAACTATGATTATTGATGATGCATAAATATTAAGACCAAATATTTTGTAGAATAAAAGTCCGGCAGCAAATAAAGAAACAAGTATTTTAGTAAAAATGTAAATAGTAATAGAAAATGCAGCAAAAAATTTTCTAATTCTCTTGTCAAATCTTTTTTCAAGAAATTCTGGAACAGTTACAACTCTTGACTTTAAATAAATTGGAGCAAGCACCCATCCTAAAAAAATCAATGTAAAGATTGCCATAAGTTCAAACTGGCCAACTGCTAAACCTCTTGTAGCCCCTGAGCCAGCTAAACCGATAAAGTGCTCACTAGAAATGTTTGTTGCAAAGATTGATATGCCAACTGTAAACCAACCAATATTTCTTCCTGCTAAAAAGTAATCTGAATAATTTTCATCATTGCGGCGTGAGTAGTAAAATCCCAAACTGAGTACAATAATCAGGTAAGCAATTAAAACAAGAGCATCGATTTGGCTAAAAATTACTGACACTTTTTTCTTGATTTGGTTTATAAGATAAATAACAAACGCACAAATAGTGCCATCGGAATAATTTAAAAAACTTTGTATTAAATTCTTTTTTAATTGGTTGGATATAGAGTTGCTTTTAAGTGCTTATTAAATTGATAAGTAGTTGTTATTATTTTAATAAACTATTTTTTTAGTGCTTCTTTTTACTTTTATATAAAAAAGAAGGCTCAAAATTGAGCCTTCTTTTATGTTGAAAATTTTAAAAAAAAACTTCAAAACTATTTTAGATAAATCATTTTTTTAACAGCAGTAAATTCACCTGCTTCAATTTTATAAAAATAAACTCCCGTGCTTAATCCAAATTGATCGGCATTAAATTTTATTTCATATTCACCGGCAAGTTTATTTTCATTTAATAATTCTGCGATCTCGCTACCTAAGACATCATAAATTTTAATTTTAATTATAGATTCAACGGGAAGATTATATTTTATTATTGTTTCAGGATTAAATGGATTGGGAAAATTTTGTGCAACATCAAAACTTTCCGGAATGCTTGCACTAACATCAGAGTTAATATCCGTAACCATTCCGCCAATATTATAAAATGGAGTGTAAGCATCTTTTAAAACTTGTCCAACAGATTTAAGCGTGTCCCGATTCATTCTATACAATCCCATACTTTGAAAACCACCTGAATGTTGATGAGAATACCAATCAAAAATACACCACCAGGTAACTCCCATTAAATATCCTCCATCACGATAAGTTCCATCTGGTCTAATTACAGAAGCACGATATGTAAAAGCATCAAAGGTTTCATTAAAAACTGTTACTTGAGCTTCCTGCCCGGCAGGGGCATTAAGTTCACCAGACCAATATCCAAATTCAGTATCGAGTACTGGTTTTTCAGGATAAGCTAAATTTGCATATCCAAGAAAATATCTCGTACCATCGTAATATGTACCTCCATGAAATATTCCAAAATACATAGTCCAGCCAGCTACATCACAAGCAGCCTGCGATGGATCATCGGGACCGGGTCTATCAGCCGCTGCCGATTGAGTGATTAATCTTCCATCTTTGTAATTAAAATTAAGGTCTTGATTTACTTTTGTAATAAATGTTCTTCTATTATCAACATCAAGACATTCATTGGCTGTACTCCACAGCAAAACAGATGGTCTGTTGTAATCTTTAAAAACCATTTCACGAAACATCTGTTCATGAATATGTCTCGAACTATTTTGTATAACCCAAGCTAAAACTGTATCAAACCACCAAACAGGAATTTCTTCAACTATTGCAATACCTAACCTATCAGCAATTTGATATGTATATAAATGATTTGGATAATGTGCAGTTCTCAGCATTAATGCTTTCATATCTTTTACTTTTAACATATCAGAATAGATTGAGTCGACCGGAATGCTTCTTCCAAAGACAGGATGATCTTCGTGTCTTGCAAGTCCTGTAAAGAATATAGGATTGTCATTTAAGTAAACTTTATCCACAACAGTTTTTATAGTTCTGATTCCAAACTGTGTATAATATTCATCTATAACATTACCAGCTTGAATAATTGTTACTTTCATGATATATAGATTTGGATTTTTCGGGGACCAAAGTTGAGGATTACTTACATTTAAATCTGTTCGCCATACTTTTGCTGAATCATTTTTAATTGTAAAAGAGTTTTGATTTTGGCCGTTTAATGATGCTGATATTCCAACTAATTCTGATGTAAGCTCTGAACTTATGTTGCCTGAATTCACATCAGCATTAAACACTTCTACTTTAACATCAACGTTCTGATCACTACCGCTTTTATTGTACAAAACAACTGTCGTTTGAATATCACCATTCACATTTTGCGGTACAATGTTTGTCCTAATTACAGAAACAGGATTAGAAACTTCAAGATAAACATCGTGTATAATTCCGGTATAATTAAACCAATCACATTGAGTATAAGGTACTATATCATTTCTGCTGCCCCAGGCCGGATTATCAACTCTTACAACTAAAACATTATTACCGCCATAATTAAGTGCACCTGAAACATCAAACGCAAAAGGTGTATAACCTCCTTCGTGATAACCAAGATAAACATCATTTAACCAAACATCGGCAACATAGTTTACTGCATAAAAAATTAGTTTTACAAATTTACCAGAAGCAGATGCATCAACATTAAAATTTTTTCTATACCACACTCCATCTTGATAATATTCCGGAACAACGGGAAAAGGATTCATATTATTTTCTACGGCAGGCAAAATTTTAATTGGCCAACCGCTGTCATCATAGGAAGCTAAATGTCTGTTAGCTGCTTCATTAACTAAATTTTGATAACCATCTGAATCTCTTCTATCAAGAGTGATATTGTCATTTGCACTAAACCTTTGCTTCTTCCATTCGCCTTTAAGATTTATAGTTTCTCTGTTCTGTTTTTCAAATGTTGGTACTGGAAATCCATTTTGAAAAGGAATTCTTATTCCATCAACTTGTGTTAAATTTAACGTAGCATCTAAAGATGCAACTTGAGCAAAATTATAATTGTTAGAAAAAGCAAAAAACAAAATGATGAAAAATGCGTATGAGGTTTTTAACAAATGATTCATATGTTTCTCTTGGATAAGAAATTAGATTTATAGCTTTTTAATAATATTTTAGATATGCAATTCTGGTACCAGTTAAATCTTAGAATTAGCCATAAAATTCAATATATATTAAAATCTTTTTTCAAAAAGATCCTTATACATTTATTAAACTGATAACCGGTATTTATTAAAATAATAACTACACAAGTTTTGGACTATTATTGCTTTAAACCTAACTCTTTAGACATTCGGTGATAGTTTGGTGGTGCTAACCCAAGTTTTTTTGCTGCATCAGTATCTGATTCTGAATTTGTTCTTACAAACTTGAAATATCTTTCCCTAATAATCTTCTCCATATCTTTTAAAGGTAGAATATTTTCAGTATTAAAAATATCAGAAAATCCAATTTCAGTATTTAATGCTTCGGTTTCATTAATGCCTAATGAACGTTTTGCATTAAAAGGTGTTACTCTTCCTTCTGCACTAAATAAAATTCTTTGCACTACGTTTTTTAATTCACGAACATTGCCAGGCCATTCATAATTCAAAAATACATTCATTGTTTCTTCAGGAATTTCCGGCATGTCTTTACCCATATCAATACTTATGTTTGATAAGAAGTATTCTATAAGCAATGGAATGTCAGATACTCTCTTCTTCAAATCAGGCACATAAATTGGCAAAACATTCAACCTGTAATACAAATCTTCACGAAATCTTTTTTCTCTTACTTCCTCTT
>CXWK01004945.1_pt5 | contig 32292 bp, 23 predicted proteins | sample 590851 | NCBI WGS metagenome assembly CXWK01 (sample SAMEA3498364, study PRJEB10139) | wastewater metagenome | biome: wastewater treatment plant; material: activated sludge | place: Denmark | collected 2014-08-01
GCGATGTGCGGAGTGACGGGCGCTTGTAATCGTCGTACCTGCCAGAGGAAGACTCCGGTCGGCAGGGCCAATATTAGATAATATCCCATCCCGAGGCCGGACAACTGTCCGGCCACTACCAGGCACAGTACCATCCCCACAAGGAAAACTCCGACGGCGACCGGGACGGCCTCACCGAAGAGAAGTGCCGACGACTTCACTCCGATGCGGCGATCATCCTCGCAGTCCTGCAGCGCATAAATTGTGTCGTACGCGATGGCCCAGCAGGTCGTCGCGGCAAAGAGCCACCACGCCGGCGCTTCGATCGAGCCGCGCGAGGCCGCCCATGCCATCACGGCTCCCCAACCGAAGGCAATGCCCAGCACCCCTTGCGGAATCTGAATCCATCGCTTACTGAAGGGATAGATCGCTGCCAGAAAGAGAGCGATAGGACTCAGTAGCATCGTGAAGGGATTGAGTGTGATCACCAGAGCGGCCGCGATCACTGCCAGGCCAAGTGCGACGAGCAGCGCTTGTCTGGGCGCAAGGCGGCCTGCGGCGAGCGGTCGAGTGCGTGTGCGTGCGACGTGTTTGTCGAAATTGCGGTCGGCCAGGTCGTTAAAGACCACGCCGAGACTCCGCATCACGAAGGCGCCCAACGTAAAGACGCCCAACAGCCACATCGGTGGACGGCCCTGATTTGCCAGGACTAACGACCACAGGCTGGGCAACAGTAAGAGCCAGGTGCCGGATTGATTCCGCAGTCGGATCAGGTCGGCCACCGCGCTCCAGGACCATGCGGGTGTTGAGCGGTGAGTTGAAGGACTCGCAGCGTTCACGCGCTGGACCATAGCCGAGCACAGGAGGACTGTCAACGCGGCATCGCGTCGGTTGTTATGTCTTTGTGAGATTCGGTATAACGAAACTATTGTGCAGTCATCTATGTGCCCAGGAATAGGACCAAGTGTGCGGCGGCTGTCGAGGTGTCCTCTCGCCTTTCTGCTGTTCGTGGTATGGGTGTCGAGCGGATGCCAATTCTTCGGTCAGCGTAGCAGCCTGCCCACTCATTACAATCTCCCACTCACCGTCCAGCTTCGGATGGATCACAGTATCGCTGCGGCGTCGCTAGACTATCGCGATGCCTGTGGCCAGGCCCTCACCCTGCCCATTCGTGACGGGTTAGAGACGCAATTGAAAAAGCGCATGGGGCAGGTATTCGAACGCGTGCACCTTGAACCAGGCCCATCGACTGGTGCCGTGGATGGTGTGGTGGATACCGCGTTAGGAGTCCGCCAGGTGGATCTGTTCATTCCTCGTAAGGCCAATAAATCCTATCCTGCGACGGTGACGCTGGGGATGGAGTTTTCGTATACCGATCACCACGGCACGGTCCTTGTGAGCAAGAAATTGCAGAGCGCTGCGACCGGAGAAGTCGAGACGCGGGCCGACACCTGCAGTATCAGCGGCCTCGACAAAGTGGCGGAAGAGGCGGCCGCCAAGCTTGTGGAAGGTATGGCGCAACAGCTTGGCACTGCCACCAAAATTCGCGAGCAGGCACAGTTCAGAAAGAGCGGCGACAAGGGAACCATGCAGTCTGCTCCCGTGCCGCCTGCGACACCGGCAGTGGCTCCATTGGCGGCCACACCGGTGGTTCCGGTAGCTCCCTTGCAATCCGCTGCCGGCTCCACGCCGCAGGCCGCAGCCCCGGATTCGGCTATCCGATCCGGGATGACTCAACTCTCGTTCCGGACCATCATCCGAGACGATAACCAGAATCATGTTCTGGAACAACGTGAGTCGTTCAGTGTGGAGTTTGAAGTCAAGAACGAGGGGGCTGTAGTTGCGGAGGGAGTCGAGGTTGAATTGAGCGGTCATGCCGCGATCGTCGGAGGCCTCAAGTCGCCGGTCTCGTTGGGGACGCTGCAGCCGGGTGAAGTTCGCCGCGTGGCCGTTGACGGCAAGGTGGGGGCGGTCGCAGACGCCGAGCAGGCCGAGTTGATGTGTGCCCTGCGAGCGTCATCCAACGTCCTGCTCCCGTCAGCAAAGAAGTTTTTTGTCGCGATACATCCTGATGCCGGTGCCGCTGTAGAGGTATTGTCGGTAGATGTGGACCAACTCCCGAGCAGGAATGGAAAGTCGGCGCAACCGAACAGTGTCGGGATCGCGATCGGTATCGGCGCGTTCCGGGATCCGGCCGTGCCGACGGTGAAGTTCGCCGCACACGATGCTGATGTCATGGGCGGGTACTTCAAGACCGTTCTGGGCGTTCCTCCGCACAAGGTGAAGGTGCTGTCCGACGCCAACGCGCTTAGAGATGACTTGATCGAAGTGTTTGAGCAGTGGTTGCCCAAGCAGGGCAGTCCGCAGGCGACGGTGTATATTTATCTGTCCGGCCGGGCTGTGGTGGATCAAGAGACCGGGATCGTCTCGTTGTTGCCTTACGATGGGACGCGAGCCGGTGCATCCCGGATGTTTTCCCTCGCCCGGCTTCAGCGGGCTCTGACCAAAGCCTCCGTGAAGCAAGCCGTGTTGATGCTGGATCTCTCCCTGGAGCCGTCGTCCGGTTCCGATCCGGGCCGGGTGGTCCCTCCGCGATGGACCCAACAGGATTCAAGCGGGGAGCCGGATCGGGTCATGCTGATGATCGGAAACTCCGGCCTACAGGAGGCGCAAGCCTATCAGCCGGGACAACATGGGTTGTTCACATATTTCCTGCTGAAGGGGTTGCGCGGAGCGGCCGATCTCGACAAAAGCGGGACTGTGTTGTCCGGGGAACTCTGCGAATACGTGCATGATCAGGTCGATGCCGTTACGCGAGGAGCGACGGGGGGTGGCCAGCCCACACTCTGTCTGCCGATGGGTGGTCGGCAACCGGTGTTAACCGGGATTCCTCTGAGTAAGATCCGTTGAGGGTGGCACTCTACCTTCCGGAAGGCGGTGGTGATGCTGACCGGACGAACACGATGGCCACGGGCCCGTCGAATCCTCTTCCTGGCATGTCTGTGGCTAGCCAGCGTTAGTTGTTCGATTATCGTTCTGGAATGGGTCACAGGGTACCTCTATGAGCGCACGCCCTTCTCGAATGGAAAGCGGATCATCGATCTGTACCTGGGGCAACAGCCGACCGTTCGCTCTGATGTAAACGGAGAGAGCGCGTCACTCGCGTCCCATCCCTACTTGCTCTACACGCATCTGCCCAATTTGACGACGGACGGGTATCAACAGACCAATTCGCTTGGCTATCGGAATAGAGAATTCACTGTCGCAAAACCACCGGACACCATTCGAATTCTGGTGCTGGGGGGATCGACGACCTTCATGTGGCCGTTCGTGAAGAACCCGGCGGATACGTGGGTGGCCTGCCTCGAGGCTAAACTCAAGACGATTTCGAAGAAGACGGTTCAGGTAGTCAATGCGGGACTGAACTACGGAACCAGCGCCGAGGCGCTCGCCGGCTATGTGTTTCGACATCGTTTTCTCCAGCCCGATATCGTGATCTATCATGGCGGCGGCAACGACGTACTGCCGCTTTTTTTCGGGAATTACACTCCCGAATATACCCACTTCAGACGGTATGGGGCGGGTGAGATTCCACGCCCAGGAGAGAAATTTCTGCTGCGGCACAGCAGCACAGCAAAATACGTCTACTCCAGGTGGCTGGAGCCGATCGGTGCGGTCGTCGTGACGGAGCCGTTTTGGGAAGTGGATCCGAAAACGGCGCTTGAACGGGTACGAATGCAGGCGCCCGAAGGGTTCCGACGGAATCTCGACATGCTCGTGTCTTCGAGTCAACAGGCCGGCTCAGCCGTGGTGTTGTTCGGTTTCTTGCAAGCGAGAAGGCAGAATCTCAGCAAGAATGCAGGAGCCTTCAAAGGGTTCGAAGAGGCTCTGATTCTGGGGCTGGAAAAGAACTATGACGTCATGCGGGAAATCGCGACCCGGTATCGAGTGCCCTTTGTTATTCCGCCCCAAGATCGGTTTGAGGATGAATGGTTTCAGGACAATTGTCACCTCTCTCCAGCGGGCGAGGAGGTCAAGGCGCAGATCATGTTCGAACAATTACGGGATCATCCCATTTTTCTATCTGCTCTGTAACGGGAGGCGTTTCAATCATTGACAGTGCTTCCATCCCCTGAGTAAGATTGCGCTCCTTGACCGATCCGAAGATGATGTTCAGGTCAACAAGCCGGCGTAGCTCAGTTGGCAGAGCAGCGGTTTCGTAAACCGCAGGTCGGTGGTTCGATTCCACTCGCCGGCTCCAGAAATATCTCCGACGAATCAACCTGTTGGCGGTTTGCGACAGCGCTGCTCTCACCCCTCAATTCTGCCAGTGTAACCGCAAGTGTAACCGTCTGCTTTTCGAAGTAGGCCGTGAGTGATCGTGCAGCCTGTTCGAGGTCCCGTTCGTTCACGATGTTGTACCGGTCAAAGACAATTCTGGTTTTGTGACCAGAAATGGCCATGGCGATCTTTTCCGGCACGCCTGCCCGGATCATGTTTCGCACCGCTGTACGCCGGAAATCGTGAGGTCTCTTCCCGTCCCACACGAGCCGGTCCTTTCTCTCATCCTTCACCCTGTGCCCTAAACCTACGGCCTCGCAGGCTTCCCACCAGGACCGCTTGAAGCTCTGCAGGCGAATGCCGCCTCGATGGCAGATCCACTGACAGGCCGGCCATTTCTTGTCGCAACGGGTCTTCCAGGCCAAGAGCACCCGATAGAGGTCCCCGGTCAAATAGAGGACCCGTGGGGTGTTCGTTTTGGTATCCTGGGCCTTCAGAAAGAGTTTCCCCTCTGTCCAGTTAATCTGCTTCCATTGGAGCGAGTACACTTCTCCCATTCTCATGCCACTGTAGTAGGCCAGCGTCGCTGGAACTTGGGCATAGTCGGGGAGGGCACCGCGCAGGGCGAGGAAATCCTCATGCTCGAAGAAGCCGGAGCGTATGTTGTGCTCTTTGAGCTGGGGAATGTGGGGCACACGAGCCACGAGCTGGGGAGTCTGTTGGTAGCCTAGGCGGAACATCCGTTTGAGAAATCCGATTTCCCGGTTGATCGTGCCATTGGCCGCGCCTTGCTCCTGTCGTTTGATGATGTAGGCTTTGATCCGTTCCGTGGTCATGGAAGACACTCGGGTTTTACGGAAATACGGTTCCAAGTGTTTTTGATACTCGGTGATCCGTCGAACCGTTTTTCGCCTGTTGATCTGGTAGTCCTGTTGGACCAATGCGGCGAGATCTTCGAACCTGATTCGATCCATACTCGGCCCTCGATAAATCCCAGCCGCGACTTCTCCCTCTTTGACCTTGAGAATCTTCTTGGCTTGTTCCTTCTCGAAAACCTTTGTGCTTTCCTGAATCGCTCGGCCCTCGATGTAATACTTCATCCAGTAGGGGCCTTGCTCCTCTAGCTTGCCCGTGGCCGGATCACGCTTCTTGCGGCGATAAATCATGCCCATCATGGACCTCCGTTTTGTGGTTCTCGATGTGTCGTTCCAAATCATGAATATCGAACAGCACNNACCGTAATTTCTGAAGATTGCGAACCGACCACGGACTTACACCGAGATAGCGTGCCGCCTCCCTCACGGAATACAGGCGTTTAAGCACTTGCTCTGACATTTTCCTCACCCCCTTTCATTTAGAAATGATTGTATTGAAGATTTGCACCGTCTTAGGCCTTGGGCTTCGCCTTTTTTATATCTGGGGGAGACATGAGCACGCCCAGGCCTTTCAATGCCTCCCCGGTCATTTTCTGCCAGCCCTTCATGGCCTGATCTAATTTGCCAGCCTTCGCCTGTTCCAACATTGTCGCCATATGTTCGAGAATCGGCTGCTGTTCGGCTAATAAGTCTCGGATGATTTCGGCTCGCGGCTTATCCATAGCAGCAGATACTCGCGAAATGGTGTTGTAGAGGTCCGTGGGTAACGACAATAGGACTCGATGCGGCGTGTTTTTCGGTTTTGGACTCATCTATGGCCCTCCGTTATAGATACGAACATATATCGTATGGCTATAGGTGTGTCAAGTCGGCCGCGAAGCGGTGACGAATGGGGGCATACCTAGGCCACAGTCGTATCAACAAAAGAGTCCTCGCCATGTGGTTATCAGACTCAATCGCCCGTTTCAGGCTGTTCCGTCACGGACGCGGACCGGCCAAAAGCGGACCTTCGGCCTCGAATCTTCAGCTGAGGCAGCAAGAGAACAATAACCTCACAACCAAACGCCAGATTTCCCCGCTAATATCCGGTTCCCATGGGAAAAGTCCCCGGTATAAACTGGTCGTGTCATGACGCAACCATCAAAAAAGACTGCTAAGCGAGGGAAGCTGCCTGCGAAGCAGATTAAGAAAAAGGCGGTGAGACCGAGCACAACGAGATCGACGGCTGGGACCGGTTTCGACTTTGAGGATCAGGTCGCTGCCTGGCTCCTTCTAAAGGTGCTTACCGGTGAGCCGCTTCCTGGGCTTGAGGGCATTGGGACGCGACTCCAGACGCAAGTTGAAGCGCTTGGCTGGACCATCGACGACATCTTATTAACGGTAAGGATGGGGTCAGATGATAAGAGGCACCTTGCGATTTCTTGCAAAAGCAACGTGCAAGTGACTGCCTCGAGCTTGCCTGCCGACTTCGTGGCGCGCTGCTGGAAGCAATGGGGTCAAGCCAATCCGACAAATCCTATGCAGCTTGGCAAGGATCGCCTTATGCTGGCGACGCGGGGTAGAAACAATGCGTTTATGGCAACGTGGAGCGATTTGAAAAACGCCGCTCTAGGCACGGATATCACGCTTGCGGTTCGCCGTATGTCGGCGACAGCTAAGCACCGTAAAATATTTGAGAGCGTGAAGGTGCCCGCCAGGGATGCTGGCGTTAGGGCTACTGACAGGGATATCGTGGCGATGATTAGCAGTATGGAGGTGACTCCGCTCGATTTCCAAATTGCTGATTCCGAAGACGAAAGCAAAGCCATCGCGCAGTCGAGAAGGCTGTTAGTCAACGGTAATTCTCAGGAAGGCAAACGGCTGTGGGGCGAGCTCGTTGCTCAGGCCAGACAGGTTCGACTTGGCTCGGGAACGTTGGACATTGCTGACTTATGGCGCCAGCTCCGGCGCAAGTATCTGCTCAAGGATCACCCTGACTACGAGGCCTCATGGCAGAAACTTCGTGCTCTGACGGAGCACTATAAGGGTACGATAGAGACGGCGCTGCCATCCGGCCTTTCTCTGGATCGAAAGGATGAGATCGATGAGTTATCAAAGCGAGTAACCAACGATAGAGTATGTGTCGTCTACGGAGAGTCCGGCAGCGGCAAGTCGGCGCTCATAAAGACATTGCTGGATGAGAGTTTCCCGAACGCTGCGCAGGTATGGTTTGGTCCTGACACTCTTGAGCTCGCTCTGAACGAAGCAGCGCGAACAAGCCTCGGTATCAATCAGCCTCTTTTCGATTTACTAGATGCGAGTCCTCGTGCCGACAATTTTCTTGTCATCGACGCTGCCGAACGGCTAGGTCACGACAGTACCTTGAAAGCCAAGGCGCTTATCGAGTCATTGAAACGACGCAACGCGTCCGAGGCGTCGATCGGATGGCATGTATTGATCGTCGGCCAAACGGAAGCCTGGGCCCGTGGAACACTTCAAGAGTTGGCAGGTACGGCATCGCCGTCAAACTTCGAAGTCGAAGGGTTACGGGATGAGACCGTCAAAGATGTGTTGCGTTCAGTTGCTGATTTGGAATGGTTGGGGATGGATAGTGATGCAGTATCAACGCTCAGAAACTTACGCTCACTGGCATGGGTCATTCAAGCTGCATCCCAATTCCATGCACAGAACGGCAACCATGCACTCTCACTCCCGGTAATTGCTGACCGCCTCTGGACTCACTGGACTGAAGGCAAGTCGAGCGTCCACCGGCTGCTGGTGAGGTTTGCTGAGCGTGAAGCCCGTTTCGAACACAGCTTTGCGATCAGCGAATTAGAGAGCGGCGACGCCGCCGTTCTTGACGGCCTCCCTGTCACCTGCCCCTTGCGCAAAGATGGAGCAACCGGTCGGATTCAGTTTCAGCACGATCTTGCTGCGGACTGGGCACGGTTTCAGCGACTGAAAGAGATTGTGGACAATACCGCCCAGTGGGCTGGGTATGCGAGCAATCCGTTCTGGCACGGCGCGCTTCGCATGCTGGGCCAGCTTCTCTTGAGGCGCCAGGTCGAGACTCGCAATGCCTGGGATGTGGCGTTTGAATGGGCAGAGCAGAATAGGGATACGGCGCGGCTCGCCGAGGATGTGCTCCTCGATGCACTGTTCCTCGATCCCAGCGCCGACGTGTTCCTGGAACAAAGGGCGGAGATCTTGCTTGCGGATGGCGGACGACGGCTATTGCGTTTGCTCAAGCGGTTCGAGCATGTCGGTTCGGCTCCTGGTCCAAGCCCCGATGCTCAAGGTCCCTTCGCGGACCTGAGTCTCTACAGCGAGACCCATTTCCGAACTCCAATCTTTGGCCGATGGCCCGCGATTGCGCGCTTCCTCAATAAGCATAGTGACCGGATTGTGAAATTGACATCTTCTGTATTCGGAAGTGTGTGTAGGCTGTGGCTTACGAGCACACCCCCAGCATTGCCTGGCGGCGGAAGGGTACCCTTTCGAGAAGAATTTTCGGAGTTAGCATTAGCAATGGCGCGAGAGATCCAGGTCGGGCACGCAAAAGGCGTAGTGTATCTTGGTTTTGACCAAGGGGAGAAGCTCATTTATCAGGCTGTTTTCGCGGGCGCTCCAGACTTGACCGCCGACGTATCGGAATGGGCACTTGAGATGGCTCAACGCCGTCCGTATCGGGCGGATATCGTTGAACAAGTTACAGCATACCACGCAGCGCAGGCAGCGAAACACAAGCAGCGTCTCGCATCTGATTCTGAATATCGCAAACGCCATCAACAACTCAGGGAGTCATCGGGATTAATAGGTTCCGGTAGAAGACTCCCACCCTGGCCCCTTGGGCCTAGGGATCGCATCGTGGGGGCTTTTCGCGAAACCGTGCTGCGATCGGCGGATTTTCAGGCGCTTATGCGTGCTGATGCCGAGGTCGCGGGCGAAGTGCTTCTTGGGTGCATTATTGAAAGTGAACCCGAGGAAGAATATGGCTCTCACCAACGACTTGGTCGGGAACTTGGCATCGAGTTTGATTCTGAAGGCTATCCGACGGCCCCGTGGAAGAGTCCGTTTTACACGTTTCTCCGCATCAAACCAGAGGCGGCGCTCGGTCGTCTGCATCAGCTCATCAATTTCAGTACGGATCGATGGGTGCAGGCGGTCAGCAAGAGAAATGGGTCCAATCCATCGAGGCTCTCAATTCGTTTGTCTGATGGTACAGTGCGCGAGTATGAAGGCAATCATTGGGTCTTTTCCTGGTCTGATGAAGACTCCAACTCCATCGGTCAACTCCATTGTGCGCTTGCGGCGCTGGAACAATGGCTATGTGACCTCATTGATGCGGGGATAGATATCGTCCCGCGCATCGAAGCTTTGCTTCGAGCGACGACCTCAGTTGCTGTACTGGGTGTTCTTGTCAGCGTTGGGAAATATCGCAAGGAGTTGCTCAAAGGCCCGTTGCGGCCGTTGCTTGGCGTGCAGCACTTCTATGGGTGGGATTCACGGCGTGTTAATGCCAATGCATATCGATTTGATGCGACGGCGTGGGCTCGATGGGGTGAGTTCATCTTCGAGATGGCTAAGAGATGGTTCTCGGCTCCATATCGAAGACAGCCGTTGCGGGCGATCGTCCCAAAAATAATTATGGCTGACAGGGAGGTTGGTGATTTTGTTGCAGCAATGACTCGCCAATGGGTTTCGCCTAAGTCTGAGAAGGAAGCGTTGGAATTCCGAGCGCTGGTGGCGGAGCTCGATTATAGGAATTACTCATCTGTGCTTGATCCTACATCCGGAAAGCAAGTTTCTGAGTTCGCCTGTCCGCCGGACATCGCTGAGGCAATTGCGACCTTCCGACAAAAAAGCTCACGGGCCATACAGGCGCTGACATTCCCTCAACAATTCCGCGACGCTCTCGATCAGACGGGTACACTTAGCAACGAGAGCGCTGAATCCGTTGCGTCGCTCATGGGGGCTCTCGACGGCGACGAAGAGATCGATCTCGATGAAGATATGTTGCATGCGCCACGCGTGGCCACAGCAGTCTTGCTTCTCTTGCGTGCCTCCGACTGGCTGGCTCAGCACGCGGCTACCGAGCGGAGGGCGCAGTCGATCATTGATGGTGCCATTGACGAGATTGTCGATAGTGATGGAGGGCACCGGCTACGAATTCAGTCGGCACCGAGTCATTTAGAATTTGCTGCTTACTATGCTGCTGAGCGCTGGCTTACTGATCCAGGACAGGAGAGCGACGAACGGCTATTGCGGCTGCTTACGAGCGAGGATTCGTCAGCAGTGCGTGTGTTGGTTTGGTCGGCCTACCAGAACCGTGATGCGCTTGGTCAGCGCTGGTGGCGACTTCTCTTTATGGCGCTGTTGTGGTCAGGCCTCTCGATGCTCGTTGCACGGTATGGCGACAAAGAAGGCACAAAGGCTCGCTGGCAGAGATGGCATCGCTGGCTTCGGACGCGCAGCCTCTCCGTCGTAGCGACATTGTCCTCGATTGCTCCGTTGGCGATTGCGCAGCGGGTCGAGCGGCTTGAAGTCAGACGATGGCGCCGACGCTACGCGCGCCGCGATCGCACCGTCACCATTGAGCCGGGGCGGCGACTCTCCGGCAGTCTTGATACGGCCTTTCTCAAGAGGGCATTTACATGGCTGTTTCCCAGTCAAGCTGATCGTGTTATTCCGGTCCAGGAGTTGGAGACGCACCGGCAACTGGTCTCGGCATTCTGGTCTCATCAGGCATGGTGGTTATCGGGCAGCGGCAAGGATGAGGATGACCACTATCAGCCGATGCACGAGTTCGGCTATGCGCTTCTACAGGAATTGGCGCGCCTAGTTGTTGAAAGTCCAGTTTCGGAAACGCCGTCGCTTTGGCATCCGGTGTTTGAGCTAGGATCTAAGGGGCACTATGCGATTAGTTATTTCCTGTCCTCTTGGTTCGGGCAGCTAACGGAAGCTACTGTAGTCGAGGAGTTCGCCAAACGCTGGCGTCCAATGGTCGAGTTCATGATCCTGAATTCTGAGTGGTCCAAGGATGGGCCGTGGTATTACGGTGAGCGACTGGAGCGCGAGGTTCTAGGATTCGGCGCGTTGGGCTATATAAAGCGAGTTCCAGGTCACGCTGCACTTGTAGGAATGATGCGGGACCTGTTTCCGATCTGGGCTCAAAACCGGCTCACGAGTGATGAAGAAAATCTAGCGTGGTTCTGTAGATTTCTTGCCCACGAGGTTGGAAAGCCCCTGCGTATGGATGGGTTGCAATGGATTGGCGATGCGATGAAGACCAACGGCAATATGGGGAAATGGCACAAGGACTCGACATCGAGCGCTTTCATGGAATTCCTGGACCTTCTCGTCTCCGAACATTCAGGTGAGCTACGGCAAAAGGAGAATTTGCGCCAGCCCCTACTCGACCTTTCGGCGCACGCCGTAGCGCGGCAGCTCCCGGCGGCGTTGACCTTGCATGAGCGGATTCGGCGGCTGGTTTGAAGGTAAATGTTTGTAGGTTCACCTCTTATTACGTCTGAGCCGCACAGGTCCGCTTTGGATCGTCTGCAGCCCGTCAGAACAGCGAGAAGGCCCGTCACATATGCGCTTTTCAGACTATTATGGGGGAGTCTTCGACACCCCCATCCCCCCCAAAGAGCGCCCGCGCCACACCGAGCGCCGGCGCTGTAAGTCAAGGACTCTGAGTACTCGGCACCGCTTCAGGCTTTCCAGTTACCCATCGTATCGAACCATCTTCAAAGCCGGCCATCCAGCCGTAGGTGCCCGATCCACCCATCCATTCCGTAAGACGGCAACACACCCCAACACGACGCAAGGCCTCTTGCCGAATGAGGCTGTACATTTTCCTTTCAACGTCCTTTGCCCTTCGATCCAAGACGAATTCATGCTTTTCCGTGGGCACCTTCACGCCTAGTGAACAAAAGTATCGGTGCTCCTCAAACTCACGCGGCATGTTGTCAAAATCCTTGCTGATATATTTTGATAGGTAGCGGGCGAGCTTGACGGGTGAACTTCCCGGACGAGGGCCTCTGACATTGACTTGCCCCTGGCCGTTCCCGACGATCTTGTACCAGCATCGTCGTAAGAGCCGAACATCCTGAAACCCCTTCACTGCGAGATGAGGATGTAGCGCCCCACGCTGTTGCCGTTCCAGGACCGCCACATAGGGCATAGAGCAGCCCGATCGCGATAGCGCACGCCGTAGCCGCTCTAGATCGTGTAACACCCGGTCTCGATCCTCCATATTCGCTCGATAGGTCAAGGTCACGAGATGGTCGGCTCCGATGGTCAAGCATTTCTTCCGAATCGTGCTTTTGGCCCGGCCTCGTGCCCGAGCCTCGTTCATCTTTCTATTCCGCGATGCGCCTTTCTCTCCTCTCTTGCCTTGAATCGGGTCTAACCTTCCCCAAGACATTTCGACCCATTGTTTTCCGAAATCATGAATCGTGATGGACCAGACGTTCCCTGCGGGAGGTAGTGTGATGTGAGGCCAGGTGTGTTCGCCGAGAAATGTCCTCCTGTCAAGTTTAGGAGTGGCCGCTGGCGCGGCTCCCCTGCGCGGGTGGCTTGCGCCACCCCGCGCACGGGCGTCCGGCTTTGGGTTCCTGCTGTTTGAATCGAGTGGCTTATCTTGACAGGACACGCGGAACCTCCTAGCCTTAGGCTGACTAATCAGTTAGTCAATGAGGAATTCATCATGGATGATCGTATCGTTGTTGATTCCAAAATCTGCAGCGGGAAGCCCACGATTCGAGGCACCCGTATTATGGTGAAGAACATCCTCGGCATGGTAGCCGGTGGCTACACTATGGCCCGGATCATTAACGCGTACCCCGAACTGACCGCCAACGATGTCACTGCCGCGCTTGAGTATGCCAGCCAGGTGATTGACGAAGAGAAAGTCATCCCGCGTGCCTGACCGCCTGACCATCCTTCTCGACCAAAATGTTCCCCAAGCCGTCGTTTCATGGCTGAAGCTGTTAAAGCCGACGTGGGCCGTCTTCCACACTGGCGATGTGGGATTGTCCGGGAAATCTGATGAAGAGGTCTTCGCCTGGGCGCAGCAACAGGGCGCTGTCGTTGTGACCTTTGATGAAGACTTCGCCGATGGCCGTTCCTTTCCAGCACAGCGACACCATGGCATTGTGCGCCTTCGGGTTTGGCCGACAACGATCGAAGAAACCGAACAGGCTTTGGGTCGATTGCTCAGTGAGGTAACCGAAGCCGAACTCACCACGTCTCTCATCATCGTAGACCGCTCTCGAATCCGCGTGCGGACCCGACCCCAGTAAGTTGCACGCCCCGCAAAAAGCGAGGCGTGCAGTGTAACCAAAAGTGTAACCGTCGAGACCGCTTTCGACGGTTTTGGGCACAACACCACATGACGAAGCACGATCCACCTAACCCAATGGTGGATCAGGCTCTTCTGTGAGTTTTTGTGGTGTGGAATGAGGTAGTGAAATTACTTGGGGATCGCTTCGTAAACCGCAGGTCGGTGGTTCGATTCCACTCGCCGGCTCCAGAAGTATTGATTCAAAGCTCAGTATTGGCGAATCCAGCGTAGGCGCTGAGACCGTTCAAACGATTCTCTCCCCTGAGTCGATTCGCTGCCCCGCCTCGCAATATTTCCCAATCGTGATGAGTATCGCGCTGCATCGATGTGCGTCAGATTGTGCAGGTCGAGAGCTGCCACAATGGTTGCCTTACTTCAGTCCTGGCCAATCATCATCATGCTGATCACATTTCGTCCAAGGATGTAGCGCGGCGCCCATTCCTGCCCCCACCATGGCAAAGGGCATTGCCACAACGAAGAGCGGCAGCCCGATCCCGTAACCGACCCACTGCAGCGCGACATTGTCACGTTTCTCGCCGTTGGCTATCACGCGTTTTGCGGGGTAGAGGGGGAAGGCGCCGTATGCTGTGCCGAGACTGGCACTTTCACCCACCGTTCGGCAGCGTCCGTAGCTCAGTTCGGGTAGCAACACGAGAATAAGCATGAACGTCAGGACATTCAGTTTCATATCGGATCACCCCCGTCGCACATCGTGGATGTATGAGTCCCACGTTTGAGTGAGTGGCCAATTCCAAGGAACGCAAGATACACACCACGTCTCTGATTGCAGCTCACTCGGGCTCCACGAGCAGCATCAATTGGTCGTATCTTCTTCTCCGGCGCGGTTACGTGTCATGTGGTTCCACGACCTGTGCTGCAGCAGGGAGTTTCTCGTCCATGCAAGGTGAGCGATTCTGCTCTCTGCGCTCACGGTGATTCCGCTCGGGAAGCCCCCCTTTCCATTCCGAGCGCAAAACTGCCGCTCAATGCGAGGAGGCCCCGAGCTATTCCATGCAAGATCCGGCCGAACCGGTGATGGAAGTGGTGCTGTTTGCGCGACAGGACGCGGTCGAGGCGAGAGGTAACGCGTATGCCGACTATGCGCCGGCCCGGTAGGGATCGATGTCAGAGACTGGCGTGGCCTGAGCGAACGAATTGCCGATCACGAAGACGTTCGGCTTCAACAACTGCAGAATCCAGAACCTGTGGAAGACCTATAGAAGGGTGGGGGCGATGCACTCGGTGCCTCGTCCCGCTGAGGGTTATTTCTGTCAGCACATCCCCATCGTGCTCTGTGGCATGCCCGCCGAAGTTCGGATCCGACGTGATCAGGCCTGCCTTGTTTTTCATGCTCTCAACGGATAGATGGTCATTGCTCAAAAGGTGCACGGCCTGTATCAACACTTCTCCGAAGCAGAGGCTGATGGCAACAAGTACAAGAACGATGGTGCCGGAGACGAGGATGGTGGCAGGTCGATTGGATGACACTGGTGCTTCGTCACTGACGGATGGCCCACAAAGAGGGGTACCTAACGGACCCTTGGCATCATGGTGCGCCCCATTTCGTTTCATCGGGAATACCCGCCCATGTCGAGGCGTACTCGTGAGGAGCGATTAGTGTTTGGTCCCGATCAGTTCGAGGACGAGAATGGCAATGACAGCAACAAAGAGAATGGCAGATGCCAGGGCCAGTTTTTTGTATTGGTGGTTCTTCAGGCTCAGTTCACTGAAGCTTTTATGCGCAGACATGAGTCGTGTTCCTCGGTAGCGTCTTTTGAAAGCGAGCGGATCATGCGTTGTGGTTCCGCACATCCGACGCCAAGGCACGGAGCTGCCGGAGCGCCCGGTCGAGGATGTAGAAGCTCTCGGCAACCTGTTGTGCATGCGGCGGAGCATCCGGACGCTCAGGCTGTCTCCTAAGTTCGTTGAGGCGCAGTGTGATCAACGGAAGAGTGTGTCGAATCTCAGCGTGTAAAGCGCGGACAAGTGCACCCCGTTCAAATTGCCCGGCCTCTTGCAGGCTGTGAGAGAGAACTCGTAAGCGATCGTTGGCCTGAGACAGTATCGTCGTTGACGCCATCTCAAGGTGCTCCAGTTCGGTCTGTGCAGCCTTCATCGATTCCGAGTCCATTGCGGTTCTGCTCTCTCTGGTGGTCCCATACTAGCCGCCGGTAGGGTGCCACAATGGACCATGCCGGCGGAATCAGGGATACCCTGGAAATCGATCCAATTACACCTGAGGATGGGTGGGACCTGGGCGTTGTGGGGGCTAGTCGGACTGGACGAGACCGGTGCGAATGGCTAGCCGGACCAGTCCCGGCACATCGTGGATATCGAGCCGCTCCATGAGCTGCGCGCGGTGGGTTTCGACGGTTTTCACACTCAGATCAAGACGTTGTGCGATCTGCTTGGTCGAGCATCCCTCTGCGATCAGTTGGAGGATTTCACGCTGGCGACCGGTCAGCCGTGCCAGAGGGCCTGTCTGCGCTTCTCCTTGTTGACAATAGGCATCGACGGCAAACTTGGTCATGCTCGGTGTCAGGTAGGTCTCGCCCCGCCATACGGCTTTGATGGCTAATTCCAGTTCATTGCGATCCGCGTCTTTGAGCAAATAACCGGCGGCGCCTGCGCGAAGCGCCTCCTTGAGATACTCCTCGTTCGTATACATAGAGAGCATCAAAATCTTGGTCCTCGGAGACTCCTGCCGAATGCGGCGGGTCGCTTCGAGCCCGTTCATGCCCGCCATGGCAATATCCATGAGCACGACATCGGGGTCGAGCTCTTTCGCGAGCTTCGTGGCGCTTCGACCGTCGCTGACCTCTCCGATCACGAGGATCCCCTCGATTTTTTCCAGCAACACCCGGAATCCTGCGCGCACCAGGGTATGATCTTCGACAAGGAGTACTCGTATATTATTCATGTTCTGTCTCGGCCGACTCCGGACCTATCGGAAATGTCGCGCGAATTTCAGTTCCGGTCGACGGGGCTGACTGGATCACCATGTGTCCTCCTGCGAGGCGCACCCGTTCTTCCATCCCGGAGAGCCCCACACTCGTCCCCGCACGAGCGCCCGTGCGGATGAGGTTCGAGTCAAACCCGATCCCGTTGTCGCGGATAATGAGATCGAGTTGCCGGCGACCCATTTCAAGACGAACTTCCACGACTGTTGCTTTCGCATGCCGCGCGACATTCGTCAAGGCCTCCTGGGTGAGCCGAAAACAGGAGATTTCCACTTCGGGAGAGGGGCGCGTCATCACCTCATCGGCCAGAAACTGAACCTTCCATCCGGCACGTTCGGCCTGTCTTCCGATATACCATCGCAGCGCAGGGACTAGGCCCAGTTCATCAAGCATGGAGGGCCGTAAGTCCAACGCCAGGTTGCGTATATGCCGGAGCACTTGATCGAGGATTTGCAGACTGTCGGAAAGCGGTTTGCCGTCCGCAGCGGCGGTCGAACCATCACGCTGCTCGCCAAGCTCACGAAGGTTCATTTTGATGGCCGTCAACGCCTGTCCGATCTCATCGTGCAAATCCCGGGCGATCGCGCGACGTTCCAACTCTTGGATTTCCATCAGCCTTCTGGAGAGGATGCGCAAGCGGCTATTGGCGTCGCTCAACGCCGCCGTGCGTTCCGCGACACGATGCTCCAATTCTTCATGTGCGGCTTTCAGCGCTTCTTGCGCCCGTTTTTGCTCGGTAATGTCCGTATTCAGCTCGAGACTTGCGCTGGCTGCGCCATCTGAGGTTTTGAGCAACGTCCACCGGCTGGAGACGGTGATCCTCTGGCCGTTTCGAGTCGTGTGCAGGAGTTCCCCGGCCCAATAGCCCTTCGCTAAAAAGGTCTTTTTGATGTCCGCCAATGGCTGCGGAAACGTGGTTTTCAGGAAATCGTGGATATAGGCGCCCGCGGCTTCCTTGCTGGTCCAGCCATAGAGGCGCACCGCCCCGTCATTCCAATAGTCGATCGTATCGCGCTCCAAGTCGCGGACTAGAATCGCATCGTTGGCGAGGTCGAGCAGTTTTGCGTGATGTTGGAGCACGTCGTTCGACCGTATCTCTTCGCGGATTTCTTGAAGCACCAGGATATACCCCGCGATATGGCCTGATCCGTCCGGGAATGCGCTGATCGAGAGGTGAACCGGAAGGGGCCGGCCGTTGCGGTGAAGATACGTCCAATCATGCTCTGTCGTATGGCCCGGTTCGGCGTTCGCGACGATGATTCGAAATACGTCCGTCGCCCTGGTCGCCGGTTTGGATATGCACGCGGCAGCACGTTGCTGCAATTCGCTTGGATCATGAAACGCCGCGAGGGGAAGCGCCCCCACGACCTCTTCCGCGGAATACCCTAAGAGGCGCTCAGAGGCCTCGTTGAAGCTCGTAATGATTCCGGTCGGGGAGGTTGAGAGTATGGCAAGCGTCTGCCGCCGGTTGCGATGTCCCTCGCCCATCTCGCCTCCGTTCCTTCCGCTTCCATTTCGGGAGGAATATGGTGGTTGCCAGTCAACGGTAGCCTCTTAGGCTAGCATTAGATTTCTTCCAATTGCTATCGCTGTCAGATGATTGTCGGCGGTGCTGCCTGCTGATAAGGCTGCATCCGAAGGATGCCCTCTGCCTTCAGGCCGACATCAGGATCGCAATGGGAGGGCACTGAATGAAAAATGATCGAGTCGAAGCGGTGAGAGACCACTCTGCGGCTCGGGTGATGGTCGGGGCGTTCCCTCGAATGCCGATGGCTCAGGACACGCGTGCGGTGACATCAGCTGCACGATCGTCATGTGTGACGGACATGCCCGTGTCGTCAGGGAAGGAGGCGCCCAACTGAATCTTGCGCGAGGGGCCACGCAGGGTCACCCGCATCGCATGTCCGTCCCATCGCCAATCGATTGAGCCGCCGGGAAGCGCGAGATTCGAGACCGTCATCGAACGTGCGATCCAGGCCTGGGGAACGCCCGCGCCGATCACCACTGTGGGCTCTGCCGCCCCGTCGTCCACATAGGCCAGCATGTCTTGCTGCAACAGCAAGAGCAACGCCGCCGTCTCATAATCGGGAGAAACGACGGACTGATTGCGCCACCCTCTGACGTATTGCCAGCCATCCGCCACATCGGTGGTCGCCGGCCTCGGCATATCCCACGTGTACAGCCCGGGCGATGCCTGCTGAGTCCAAAGCCGGTGCAGCGCAGCCCAGACGGCGTCCGGTCGCCCCTGTCGCAAGGCCAGATGAGCGTCGCTCAATTGCGTGGCGACGGTTGCCGTGTCGGGAGAAGGCCGATAGACCGTCAATGCTTGCCCCAATTGCTCGCGATTCGACGTTATCGAAGCTGATGGTCCCAGACTCACCGTCGAGATCTTGGCATCAGAGGCGCCATTGCGGTTTCGGCGTTGCCAATTGTCGCGTAACGTGTGGGCATGGTTTCGCCAGCCTGTCGCGTTCCGGTGCTTCCCCAGCCGTTCGGCGAACTCGGCCGCGGCAAGCAAGCCGCGGTAGCTCACCGCATTCACGTAAAGCGAGGGCCACTCGTCTCCGACACGGCCGACGATCAGTCCGTCGTGTGACGGTTTGGCCAGCACACTGTTCTTTATCTGCTGTCCGTGTTGGAGATCGTACGGAGAGGGGACGGTAAAAGATTCTTCGATGGGGGCGCGAGCCGTCAACATGGCCTCAATGCGTTGTGCCTTGCGGAGCACATGAGGCCACAACCACTGATCATGGGCAGGATCGGCGATATAGTCTGCGGATGTGGTCAAGGCCCAGATGGTCAGGCCCGGCGCATCGGCTTCGGGACCGTTCCCACCGCCAAAATCATGGGTGGCGAGATATTGGGCCAGCACGCGGCTGACGCGGGGGTCACCCGCGCGCGCGAGGGCGGTCGCGATATAGGCCCCCTGTCGTTGCCAGGCGCGATAGAAAAAGATGGGGTCGCCGGGTCTGGTTTCCCGGCCGATCAAACTCATCATCAGGTGAGTCGTCTGTGCCGCTAGCGAAGCCTCAAATCGTTTGTCGGGAAGGTCGAGATGGAGCTGTTCAGGTGCATTTCTATACCACCGCTGCATTTGAATGGGAATCCGTAAGTCGGACAAGATGAGCCGGTATTCCTCTCCCGCCTCTGAGAGTTGCCCCGGTAGCGCGAGACGCGCGTAACCCCAGCCGGATGCATTGGTCCAGGACCGGTTCGCCGATTCAGACGTCATCCAGTTCAAGGTCTGCTCGTCTCCGAGAGAGACCTTCGCAGGAGCAGGCGTAACGCGGACGGTCCAACGACGATTGATGTCGAGCTGCTCGCCGTCCCAGCCCAACTCGGTGACCGGTCCTCCGGCAGGCCCGACGCTGCGAATCACAATCACCGGGGTGTGGGACGTATGATTCTTGAACCGCAGCTCCCAATGGGTGGCGTCCAGTCGTGTCCAGGTGGCGTCATAGTAGGGCGTCCTGGTCGCGATGGTGGGAACATGAGGATGCGTGGACGGTTCGAATGTCTGCTGAATGTCTTGGAGCGGCACCGACTGGCTGGTGACGAGCGGGCGTCCCTCGGCATCGCAGAGCCAGAGCGAAACACCGAAACTCGGGGCCTGCGGACTGAAGTCCCCACCGGGCTCGTGATAGGCATGTTCGGCTTCAGGAGCGCCGGGCACGGCCATCGGGATATGCCCGACCGATCGGGGCCAAGGGCGGTCCGGATCGTTCCGCATCAGGCTGGTCATCGCGTCGCGTTGCGGCGTGAAGTGGGTCGCGGATTCCGTGGCCTGCCTGAATTGTTGCCAGTTGTTGATGCCGACACACAGGGCGAGGAGGCCCGCAAGGACGAGCACCGCCGGGCGTCCCGGGCTGAGCGTGCCCAGCGCGGCGAGCGCGATGAGAAGCGGAGTGAAATTCAGACTGTAGGTGAACGTTTCTTCCCCATAGACCATGTGCAGCGAAAGTTCGAACAACAACAGGGTTGCCAGCACGAGGCGGAAGCGCAACTGGCGATCCATAGTCACCAGCCGCCAGAGTCCGTTGAGAAGTAAGGCCGACCACAGGCAGACGGCGATCAACCCGAGCGGGCCCGCCGACCCGGGAGTGGAAAATTGAAACGCCAGGCGTTGCGCCAGACGAACGGAGTCGTCGCCGACCTGAATGTACCCATCGTCATCGATGAACCGTATCGCCGGCGCGATGAAGGTGTGGAAGGCAAACGACGAGGCAATATTGCTCGCTTGTCCGGACTGAGGATGGTTGATCCAGTTCGCTTCCTTGCGGCTGCCGATGAAAAATTCCGCGGACGGGAAGATGAACTTTTGCGCTCCCCACAAGAGCACCACCAGGCAGAAGGCATTTATGGAGAGTTGTACCGCCTGTTTGAACGGCCAGCGCGCCAGCGTCGTCAGGAGACCGGCCATCCAGTTGGTGACGGTGATGCTGAGGGTGAAGGCGCTGGCGAGCACATAGGGCAAGGCGCCGACTCGATGCTGTTCGGCGAGCAAGAGCAGGGCGAGCGAGAGCATGATCGACCAGGAGCCCCAGGTATAGGAGTTGGGCACAGGCAGCCAGAAGATCGCCGAGGCACTGGAGAGCCCGAGTGCCGTGAAGATGCAGGCATCGAGCGTCCGGCAGCCGAGCAGGCGCAGCAGGAGATACAACGTCCCCATCCAGATGCCCCCGAGGATGCTGGTCACGTACAAGACCGCTTGCAGCGGGGGGATCGCCAACGCATGTTTCACCAGGTAGACGGGAACGAAGGTGAGGATCGAGAACAGGGGATGCACCGAGGTCCGTGAATGGTCATCGGTGGTGGAGGTCATGTTCGAGACTTCACGAACCGTGTCCGATTCAAACCAAAAATCCATCGATTGCAGCAGGAAGGCAGGGATCATATCAGCAATGAAGAGACAGGCCATGCCGACCGAGAGGGTTAGGAGCGCGGCAATCACCCAGTCCGTTCGCTGCAACCGTACGGTGTGATGCGGTTGTTCCGGGGCGGGTGAGGGCGAAACCTCGGTGCCCTTGTCCGGGAACTCCGGCTCGGGATAGGGAAGCGCGCGTGCTGTATTACCGTCTCTTTCGAAACCCATGTCTATTCAGATAGTTAGAACGGGGGTACGATCGGGCCCAATCCCTACAATAAGAAATCGGTCGATTGGGTTGCGGACTGAAGCAGGGAGGGGTCGCGGATCGGTTACGGAACGGGGAGATGCCGCAGCAGGTTCGGGATTGGGCGCCTCTCTGTCCTGTCCGTGAGTTGGAGCGTCAGGGGGTCCGATGGGACATTGTGTATACTTTTAGTCGGATGAACCCGGCTACGCCGACTCCTCCGGGAGCGACATGCCGGGGCCTGGATCGGGAGAACCGGCCTGGTTGCTGCCACGCCTCGGGCCGACAATGTAGACAAATCCTTTCCCTGTGGCGCTGCGACAGGGCAGGTGTGATAGGCGGTTCATTCCATGCATCAGTATGCGATCTTTTATGGAGCGGCTGCTCTGGCAGTGGTGGTGTGGTGGCTCACGTTTCGAGATGGTTCAGCACGAGCGCCCTTTCTCGCAATCCTGGGCGCAGTCCTGGGCGGTCTTGTGCTTTGGGCCTGGCAAGTTTCTGAGCCATCCGTCCTGTTCTCGGATTTCAATGTCGCCTACTACCCGGCGGGACGGGCCATTCTTGAAGATATCCCCCATCTGTTCGTGCGTTGTTGGGATACGCCGGTGTGCGGGTTTGTAAACATTCCCATCGTCGCGTTTCTCTTCACCCCGTTCTCGATGCTGACCCTCCGCCACGCCCACTGGCTCTTCGCCGGGTTGTCGCTGCTCAGTCTGGTCATCAGCGTCGGCCTGCTCTGGTCCATGACCGACCGGGTTGCGTCCAGACGGTGGGGAATCGTTGCGCTGTTCATGACGAGCGGCCCCTTACTCTACAGCCTGAAAGAGGGCAATCTGACCCACTTCGCCCTGTTGCTGCTGATTGCCGGGGTCGTCTGCCTGGACAAAACGTGGGATCGAAGCGCAGGGGGTTGTTTTGCATTGGCGGCGATCATCAAGCTGCCGCTGTTGCTGTTTGCGGTGTATTTCTTCGGCAAGCGGCGTTGGGCGGCGGTGTTCGGCTATGGCCTGACCCTGCTGGCCGTGACGGGTCTATCGATCTGGTACGCCGGGTGGGCCAGCCACGTGGCCTGGTATCGGGAGGTGATCCTGCCGCTGTCCGACAAGGGAATTGCCGCGTTTAATGTGCAATCGGTGCAGGGGCTGCTGCTGCGACTGCAGGATGGTGTCCGGTTGTACGATTGGAAGCCTGTGGCCGTGCCCTGGGATGTCGGGGCGGCAGGGCAGGCCTGTGCGGCCTTGCTCGTCGGGTTGTCCGGTTGGCTGTTTCTTCGGAGTCCCGGTCTGCAGGTTCGAGAGACGACAAATCTTGAGTTGTCGATGGTGCTCTGTCTCTCCTTGATCATCAGCCCGATTTCATGGACCCACTATTACCTGCTGCTGTTGCTGCCGTTGTCGTTGTATGTGGGCAACCGCCTGCCGGTTGCAACTCATGGCGGCTGGGCGGTGGGGATGACGCTGTGCCTGTTGCTCATCTCTCCTCCGGTAACGTTTTCAGGGCCGGATCAAGCGGCCGGCAGCCAGATCGCGACGTTGTTTCTCTCTCACTATGTGATGGGAGCTATTCTCTTGTGGGGGCTGTGCGGGTACGCCCGCTGGTCGGTTGCGAATGTCAGCCGTCTACGGCTGGTGGCTGCAGGTTCAGGGCCGCATGCTCCGGTCAGGGCAGATCGACTGCGAGAGTCCGACGTGCCGGAAGCACGATCTGCCTAAGCAGGCCCATTCATGAGTCTCTTCCACGTGGCCTGATCCTCTCGTCCGTCCGGCCGTTTCTCATTCAGCTTCCTCGACGAACTGCACGCCATCCTGCATCGGTCTCGCGCGCGAGACGTTCCGCTGGACCGTGGTCGAGAACGTCTCCCCACGACATTCAGGAATGGTCACGGTCCACGGTCCGTTCGGCCCGCACCACGTAGCGCAGCGGCCCGCCGGCTTGGATTGCATCGAAGGGAAAACAGGTCACCAGCACCAGATCCTGTGTGTCTTTCCCTGTCGGAACGAACTCCCGTCGCGAATCCATGACTCGCTGGTCAACGATTCGATAGTGCAGCGTGGTTCCGTCGCTTCCCGTCAAGTCGAGCTGATCGTTCGTGTGCACCTCCCTCAAAAAACGAAAATGCGTGTCCCGGTGACCGGTCAGCATCACCGTGCCTTCCTGCCCGGGCAGGGCGCTGGACGTGACGTGGCCGGGACCGAATGCCAGGGTCCGGCCATACGCGCCGGCGAGGACGATCAGGTCTACCGACGGGTGCTGCATGCGAAGCCGCGCAACCGGCCAGGTATCGGCCCAGGGCCAGGGTTTCGGCATCGCCTCTCCCGCCAGGGCTCGGCACCAGGCCCGCTGCAGTAGGAACTGCGCGAGCCCGGCCTTCGCATAGATCCACGATCCCTCCCCGAGCTGCCAGCAGCCGATGGCGAGAAGTCCCGCCATCAGCATTGTCAGCAGGCGGGAGCCCGGTCTGAGTCGACTCATGCGACCGCCCGGCGAAATTGCCACAGCAAGCCAGCCAACATGAGTGCAGCTGCCCCCAGTAGAATCTGCAGTTGTGCGCCGGTCGCAGTCCTCGGTAGGTTCGCGAGGGCGGTGAGGTCCTGTGCACGCGCCGGGTTACTTGTCTGGTCACGCTCAGTTGCCGGGGAGTCCGTCGGTCTGGCAGGCGTAACATCGACAGCGACCAGACTGGTGTATTGGCTGACCAGGTGGTGAGTAAGGGCGACGTCCAGCACGGCCTTTCGGATCGCCTCTTGCGCGCCGCCCTTGTAGGTCTCGTCCATCAGCGCCGCAATCTTTTTCCTGGCCCAGTAGACCGAGAGCCCTCCATGAGTGGGGGCGTCGTTGAACGAGATCGGGAGCGACCAGGCTGCGCGTCCGATCTGTCCGCGCAACACGCTTTGGGATGGCAGCGAGTCGGCCTTGAGTGCGAGCACGATCGGTTCGCCTTCATAGAGATCCGTGATGGTTGCCGGGAACTGTTCGAGCCCCGACCATCCGGCTGCATCGATGGTGATGTCGTTGAGCACCGGATGCTCAAGCTTTTTGAACAGACCATCCAACTTGTCCTTCACCTCGTTTACGTTGCCGATGTAGGTGAAGGTGCCGCGGCCTGTTTCGGCAGTCTTCCGCATCAGGTGACTGTTGGGCGTGGAGCCGATTCCGATGGTGAACAGGCGTCTGCTGCCCACGCGTTGGTGCAGCAGTTCGAAGAGCTCCTCCTCATTGCCGACCTGTCCATCGGTGATGAGAATGATCTGCTGGAGCCGTGCGCTGTCCTGCGGGCTCTTGAGGGCCTGTCTCAAAGCCGGAAGTATTTCCGTTCCCCCGTCGGCCGTGAGCTGTTCGGTGTACCGGATGGCTTGCTGCATCGCTGTGGTCGTCACGGGTTGCGGTATCGAGAACAGCGACCGGACCGTATGATTGAATTGAATGATGTTGAAGCGATCCTGTGTGGTCAGCCGTGCGAGGGCGGCCGCTAATGACCCCTTGGCCTGTTCGATCGACGCGCCGGCCATGGATCCCGATCGGTCGATGATGAACGTGATGTCTCGCGGAACCCGCGCCGCTTTCTCATGGTGCTGTGTCGGAGGAACGAGCATCAGCAGGGCATAGGTCGCGCCGTCTTTCTGTTCGGTAAAGACGGTGGCCATCGGTTCGGTGCGCGGTGCCGGATGCCAGATGAGCTGGAAATCCCGATCAGCCGGTACCGCATCTTCCCGGAGACCGATCTGATATCCGCCGCCCTGATCCTGAATGGTAATGATCGGGTGAAACGGCGACTCCACCTTGGCAAGAGGAAAACCCGGGTTGAGCGAGAGCGAGAGGCTCAGGGGGTTGATCGCGCCGTCCTCGGGTGGGTGTATGGGCGGCGTAATCCGTGAGGCATCAGGGACACGATCAGTGTCCGGACTGGTGCCGGATCCCTGAGGATCCTGTCCTTCGACGACCACCGGGACGCCGGGGATGTACCGCGGCCCGACGGCCATGGGGAAGCGGAGTTGAAACTCTTCATTCTCGTAGCGGACGGTGTCCTGATATTCGAGTTCGACCGTCACATGTTCACCGGGCCCGATATTCGCGACTGAAGTGGTAAAGAGATTCGGACGTTCCTGTTCGACCAGGCCGGTCCGTTTCCCTTCCCGCTTGGCCTGGTCGTAGAGTTGTTTCGCCTCCGCCCGTTCCTTGATCCGGCCTTCGATGATCCGCTCGCCGATTTTTATGCGGAGATGATCCACCGCGGCCGTCTCGGGCAGCGGGAACACGTAGACACCTTCCAGCCAGTCGCCTTTCTTTTTGCTCGGGTTGGTGAACTCCTGCCGGACGGTCGCGCGGGCAATCGTCCCGGTGACCGCGATCTGCACATCGGTCTTGAGAACGGGCGCCGGTGTATAGCGTCCGGCTTGGTCGGTCCTGAACATCAACGTGCCTTCCGTCACATCGTTGATGCCCATGGTGGAAACGATGCCGGTATTGAGGGATTCGCCCGGTTCGGCGCAGGAGGTGGCTGGAAAGGGAGAGCCAAGGGCCAATGATAGAAAGAACGCACAAAGCGCGAGTTGGGTTGCAGAGGTTCTTGTGCGTTGTCGTAGAGAGCCGAAGCGGTCATTCAGCATAGGATCCTCGTTTCGTCATAGTCGTGGATGATGGATTGACGGCGGGTGCCCCCGGGAAGGACTGGTGTCGTTCCCGAGGACAATCCCCGGCAGCAGATTAGTTGCCGTCGGTCGGCTCAGAAGTACGTTCTGCCGGTTCGGAGGTCGTGAGTGGAAGGCCTTCGCTACTCGCTCCGCTCCCCCCGGTTTCAATTGAGGGATCGACGCTGTTCGAGAACGGATCGGTCACTGTTTCAGTGGCGGTTATAGGCACTACCATGTGTTCCTGGCCGATCCTTCGCATCTCCACGTGTACCCGTCGGTTCATCCGGCGGCAGACGTCGCTGTTGTCGATGCAGAGGGAGCCTTCTTCACCCAGGCTCACGGTGCGGATCGACGATTCCGGCACACCCAGCGCGATCAAGTGTTGTTTAACGGTCTCGGCGCGCTTCATACCCAGGATCTTGTTGAAGCTCATCGATCCCTGTTGATCGGTGTAGCCTTGGAGCAGGATGCCCCAGTCCCGCTCGCTCGTGAGGAATTCCGCATGGCGCTGCAAGGCGGCCTTGCCTTCATCGGTCAATCCCTTGCGGCCGATTTCAAAGTGAATATCGTCGTGCAGGATGTCGGTACTTCGGGTTGCCAACGGGGTTCCTTCCACAAGCGTCCTTGGAATTGAGGCTGAGACCGGTGCGTGCTCGGTCGGATCTTTCAGGACTTGCGAGACCTGCGTACTATTGAGGGCTTCTGTCGACGGGTTGCTATGGGCTGCCTCGTCGGCCTGGGAGTAGTACCAGAATGCGGACACGACCACGGCGAGGAAGAACACCAAGCCGCTCATGATATAGACATCCTTCATCTCCTTTTCCGGTCCCATGACGGTGGGAGACACTGGTCCTGTGCTGACACTGGCTATGGGGGCTTTCTGCATGATCCGTCTGCTCCTTGTGTTGTAGGGCCGGGGTACCCCGGCCCGTCGGTTGCTGATGGATGAATCGACTGACCCTTGCATTGCGGGGCCGGCTTATTGATGCTCACCTCCTTCCTGCCGGGCTGCCCGCCGTTGGCCGGTGGGTAGAGCAAGGCGGAGGCCAGGTGCCGTAACGAGGCTGAGGGTGGAAGATAGTCGTCAAAACAATGAGTTATGAAAACGTTGTCGGTGCGAGCGAACAGCGGTTCATGCGGGGATCGGTGGGGATGCGGGGATAGCCCCGCATCAGGAAGCCGGGTAGATGAGGCGAATAACCAGCCCACCTATTGGGAGCCCGTCTCGTAACGCGCCGTCCCGAACGAACTTTGTTGAAAGCACGAAGCGGGGATCGAACAGGCACCTCTCGCGAAGGGAACCTATACGACCATGGCGTCGTTGCTGGAAATGTTTTGCAAGTGTCCGCTGCTGCGGTAACATGGCGCAAAAAGCCGCCGACACCTGTTCGGAACAGAGGCAGGGCATGAGGAGTCGTCGAATGAAAAAGTCTCTTCTACTGTTGTTGCTGTTGTGGGCCGCGATGTTCCCTTTGGCACAGGCGGGGGATTACCAGTTGATCATCGGCGAGCAGGTGGACGTGTGTGAGGCCTGCAAACGCAATCTGGAACGGATGACCGTGCATCCGGCTTGTGAGCGGGATTATAGCGATCAACTTGGACTGGAGGCTCCTGAGTGGAAGCCATTCGATGTGGGGGGGCATATCGGTGCGATGGAACGAGTGCTACGGTATCTTGCAACCGGTGATGAGTTTGCCGATGACAGATATAATTCGGATGATGATCGGTACGCGGATCCGGTACGAAGAATCGGTAGGAAGGAGGAGCCCTGGGCCTATTGGGCGTACGTCGACATCAACAACGACGGGAAGGCGGAGCCGGTGCTGAAGCTCCATTCGGCGCTCTGCAAACTGAGAAATGGCGGATCTATCGGTCAAGCCTATTCTGCTCCCATTGTGGTGCTCAATGAGAATCTCAGTGGCATCGATCGTGCGCTGACCGATCTCGTGGTTCAGAACCCTCGCAAGGAGGGAACGGTGGCCGGCACAACCAATTACCAGCTCTACGGGGTGTTCAGTTTCAAGGGGGAAATGTACTTCGACCGTTGGAATGACACTGAGACTGGAGACGAGCGCGAGAGCTTTACCCTGAGTATTTATGAAGCAAAGGGGGACACCACTCGAACACTGTGCCAAATGAAAGAAGTACAGGTGAGAAGGTGGTCGCCCGGTAAGCCCTGCGCATTCCGCCACTGTCCCCCGGCGAAGCCGTTTCCCGTGAATCTCACTCCCTGATTCACCAGACTGTCGCCATTCTTCCTTCACGAACCTCGATCATCGAATCCCCAGCCGCCAGAGCGACGTGATCTCCGCCGCGCGGGCGGCGCGGAGCGGGTCTGCTTGGTCGGAGGCGCGGGGATGATGCGGCCGGATATCGGTCTTGCCGAGGACGACGAGCCCGGCCTGATCGAACGCGGCGAGCAACTCTGCCCTGGTTCGCAATTCCAGATGTTCGGCCAGGTCGGACAGCAGGAGCCAGCCTTCTCCTCCCGGTTCCAGGTGAGTGGCCAGCCCGTTGAGAAATCCGGTCAACATGCGACTCTCAGGATCGTAGATCGACTGTTCGATCGGGGAGGTCGGCCGGGCCGGCACCCAAGGCGGGTTGCAGACCACGAGTGGCGCCCCGCCCTCGGGAAAGAGATCCGCTTGCACCACTTCCACCCGATCGGTGAGCCCCAATCGCTCAAGATTCGTGCGGGCACAGGTCAATGCGCGAGGATCCTGGTCGGTAGCAACAATCCGCGAGATCCCTCGCCGGGCGAGGATCGCCGCCAACACGCCGGTGCCGGTTCCGATGTCGAAGGCGAGGGCATTGGAAGGCAGCGGCGCATCGGCCACCAGGTCTACATACTCGCTGCGAATCGGTGAAAACACGCCATAGTGGGGATGGATGCGATCGCCGAGGGCAGGGACGACAATCCCGTTTTTACGCCATTCATGCGCACCCACCAGTCCCAGGAGTTCTCGCAGCGACACCAAGGCCTGCCCTTCACCGGGGCCATAGGCTTCCGTGCAGGCGAGTCGAAGGTCGGGGGCGCGGCGGAGCGGAATCTCGTAGTCCTCTTCAAGGGGCACCAGGAGCATGCCGAGGATGCGGGCGCGGCGAGACTGGGTCTGTCGATGAAAATGGAAGGACTCTGCCGGCGAGGTGCCAGGTTTGGGGGGATGGCGGTCGGCACGCCGCGCCATGGCGTTGAGTAACTGCCGGGCATTCTGGAAATCGCCCCGCCAGAGCAGCGCGGTTCCCTCGCAGGCCAGGCGGTGCGCAGCGTCGGCGGTCATACTGTCGTCCGCAATAGTTACACGCGCGGGCGGTGGAGCTCCCCATTCCGAGCGCCAGCGCGCGGAGCAGGGCTGCCCTGACTCGGTCCAAAGCACGAAGGGTGTCTTGCTCATGAAAGGACCTTGCCTGCGGTGCTTCGTATGTCTGAACGAATTTTAAACAAGGTGTTGTTCATAAATGTGGTTCTGGTCCGGGATGAGATTCGGTGAGTCGAGGTATTCTACCCGAAATGTTGCCGGACCAGGGCTTCGACGGATTTGAAATGCCGTTCGGGGAGATTCTTGAAGCGCCGTTTGCAATCGAGCAGGGCTTCCTCCGCGGTGGTGAAGGGCTCGATCGTTTCCATCAAGTGGCCGTAATAGTCCATCAGTTTCAGTTCGACCGCGCGTAGTAACGAGGGGTCTCCCGCCAGGGCCGAAGCTGCTTTTGTCTGATCTCTTCCCGATTCCACGAGTGCCTGAAAACAGAGGCCCTTCAGCCGTTGTGTGACGGTGCTGCGATCCCACCCCAGGGCCTTGGCTGTCGCCTGCATATCGAACCGGTGTTGGCGCAGCTGGTTCAGCACGGCGATGTCTCCGGCCGGATCGGGGAGGAGCGGTTCGGCTCCCGTCACGACGACGGTGGGCGAAGGTTGCCCCGAGAGGCGGAGGTCGGCTGTTGTGATGATCGGTCCGTCGGAGAGCGCGATCGCCTGTTCGAGACATTGACGCAGCTCTCGCACGTTACCTCTCCATGCCTGCTGCTGAAGCGTCGCCAGCGCTTCTTCCGAGAGCCTCATGTTCGCGTGCTGCGGCTGGTTCGCGGCTTCCCGGAGAAAGGCTTCCGCGAGGGGAGGAATATCGTCGGGCCGGTCCCGCAACGGCGGGAGGTGCAGGACGAGGCCCTTGAGCCGAAAATACAGGTCCTCGCGGAACCAGCCTTCCGACACGCCACGCTGAAGATCTTTGTTGGTCGCGGCCACGATACGGACATCGACCGTGGTAGGAGTCGTCGCTCCGACTCGATAAAAGGTCCGGTCCTGCAGCACTCGCAACAGTTTGCTTTGATGGTCGAGTCGAAGGTCGCCGATTTCGTCCAGAAAGATGGTGCCATGATGCGCCAATTCAAAATAGCCTTTGCGATCCATCAGTGCGCCGGTGAAGCTGCCGCGCACGTGGCCGAAGAGTTCACTCTCGAAGAGTTCCGGGGAGATCGCCGCCATGTTCACGGCGATGAACGGCTTCGGTGCCCGGGGGCTCAGACGGTGCACGGCACGCGCAAACAACTCTTTGCCGGTTCCCGGCTCGCCGGTGATCAGGACCGTGACGGTGGAACGGGCGCCTTTCTTGAGATCACGAAACATGGTCAGGATCGTAGCGGCTCCGGTGACGATGCCCACTTGCTCGCATTCCCGGCGGAGTGTTTCCTGTTCTACATTTCCCAGGGGCACTGAACTGATGGTTGCGGCCCGCAGGCTCTGAAGCTGCCGTTCGAGCTCGTTCATGCGCTGCCGCGTCGCCTCCTCCTGCGCCTGGGCATCGGCGATTTTGAGCTGAAGATCGGCGGCGAGTCTCGTCGATTCGGCTTCTCTCGAGGCTGAGTGGGACATGCCGGCGCGAGCCGATTCGAGGTCTTCCTCCAGGGATTCCACTGCGGTCTCCCTGAAGATCAGTGCTTCGCGAACCGCCCCCAGGTTTTGCTGAACCTGCAGCATGTCCTGCTCCAGCAAGGCCAGGCGTCGGGTTGCCACGACCTGCCCTAGCAGGCTGGTCGCCACGAGCACGGTGACGGCTGCCGTGACAGGAATCACAAACGGCAGAACCCAATGGGCCGTGGTGAGCGAGACCAGCCCGAAAGTCAGATACAGCAGGAGGCTTCCGGCTCCCAGGAGAAGTCCCTTCCAATCCGTCCACCGGAGGACTAACCAGGCGACCCAGAGACAGAGGGCAAAGGTGACCAGTAGCCTCTGAAGTGGGGAGAGTTCGTGAATCCAGTCTTGCGTGAGCAGCGTGTGGAGCAGGTGTGCCTGGAGGAGCACATCCGAGGCGTCGTCGCCTGAAGGGAGCGTGCGTTCCGGTTGCGAGTGCGGTTGGATGAGCAGGACAACGACTTTGCCGTTGACCAGCGTGCCGAGCGCTTCATTATCCTTCCGGTCGAGGAGGCGGGAAAGTTCCAACACGGTGGTGCCGGGGAAAGCCGTGGGAACTTGTCGTCCGGCGAAGTTGAGCAGGAGTCGGCCCTGACGATCGAGCGGGATCGTCAGGGAGCCTGTCGTACCGCCAGGCCACCGTGCGTTCTGCACTCGAACCTGTCCGGAGCGTCGCTCCACCTGGCGCAATGGAATCTGCCAGAACGTGGTGGCTAAGGAGAAGCCCAGGGCTGGAAGCTCGTCGGATCCGTTTCCATAAAAGAGCCCGGCCCGGCGCGCAATGCGATCGAGGTCCAGGAGCGGCTGTAGGGTGCTTCGGCCCGGCGTGAGGCCCTGTGCGGGCACAGCAAAGTCTACCCTATCCTGATCGATGGGCGCAGTTGGAAATGCGGGGTAGGAGACGGTTCCGGCGGATGTCACTGCCTCCATCAGCAAGGCGTCGCTGACGGCGCCGCCGAGGTTGGGAGGGCTGGGGAAGTCGAGGGGAATATCGAGCCCGATAGCCGCTGCTCCCGCATCGTGCAATCCAGTGATGAGCCTGGCCGGGAGGCTGCGATCCCACAGACCGGCGCCGAACTGTTGTTCGCTGGCCTGATCTCTCATGACCAGGAGCAGGTGTGAGTCGGGGGCCGGTTGCGAGCGGAGTCGCATCCAGGTGTCGTAGGGTGCCCATTCGAGCGCGTGGTAGGTCACAGGCGCCGGCGCCCACATGGCCTCGG
>CXWK01001152.1_pt1 | contig 32264 bp, 25 predicted proteins | sample 590851 | NCBI WGS metagenome assembly CXWK01 (sample SAMEA3498364, study PRJEB10139) | wastewater metagenome | biome: wastewater treatment plant; material: activated sludge | place: Denmark | collected 2014-08-01
GGCATCGTCAGGGCCCGTCACCGAAACCGGGGCGATGTCGGACCCGATACCTGCGACTTTGGCGGCGCGTAGCTCGGTCATCAACTCGTGGTTGAGCGGGTCATAGGACACGTTGCCGGTCTTGTCGGCCTTTTCGAGGCCACCGATGCGGTGCGCCAACCCTTTCGTCCCAGGAACGGCCCATGGTCGGGCAAGGGTGTCGGGATCGCGTAAGAACGGCAGGAAGATCGGGTTGCCGTCGTCGTCGACGCCGTTGGGCTGGGTGGTGAACTCGACCGAGATGTCAGGGAGCTTTTCGACATCTGGGATCAGCCAGGGCTCAGAGCCGTTGGCCAAATAGCCGTCACTCAACAAGATCACCGGAGTCCGGTACTTGAGGGCGATGCGGCACGCTTCGACCGCGGCATCAAAACACTGGGTCGCGCTATAGGCGGCGACCACCGGCAGCGGCGCCTCACCATGGCGGCCATACATCGCCAAGAACAGGTCAGATTGCTCGGTCTTGGTCGGCAGGCCGGTCGAGGGGCCGCCCCGCTGCACATCGACGATAACCATAGGAAGTTCAAGGCTGAGGGCCAGCGAGATGGTCTCTGACTTGAGCGCCACACCAGGGCCCGACGTGGTGGTCACCCCCAGATGACCACCGAAGGCCGCTCCAAGGGCAATGCCGGCCGCGGCGATCTCGTCTTCGGCCTGCACGGTTCTCACGCCAAAGCGTTTGTCTTTCGACAGTTCGTGAAGGATGTCCGACGCCGGCGTGATTGGGTACGTCGCAAGCAGCAGCGGCAGCTTCGCTCGATTGGCCGCAGCCAGCAGCCCAAGCGCCAGAGCCGTGTTGCCGGTCACGTTGCGGTACTCGCCCGGGGGCAGGGTTGCCGGGCGAATCTCATAGACGTGGTCGAACAGCTCGGCGGTTTCGCCAAAACTCAGCCCCGCCCGGAACGCCGCAAGGTTCGCTTCGAGCACAAGATCCTTGCCCGCGAACTTGGCCTGGACCCACGTCTCGGTAGGTTCGATCGGTCGGGAGTACATCCACGAGATCACCCCGAGGGCAAAGAAGTTCTTGGAGCGCTCGGCGTCACGCGGCTTCACACCCAAGGGGGCGGTCGCATCCTTGGTCAGCTGGGTCATCGGAATTTCAAAGACCCGGAAACCCTCAAGCGTCCCGTCCGTTAACGGGTTTGTTGAGTACCCGGCCTTTTCCAGGTTTCGATCGTTGAAGGTGTCGGTGTTGACCAGCACCGCGCCACCCATCACGACGTCTCCAAGGTTCGCCTTGAGCGCCGCGGGGTTCATCGCCACCAGCACCGCTGGAGCGTCCCCCGGCGTCGAGATGTCCCAGTCAGAAATCTGAATCTGAAACGCGGAGACCCCGGGAAGGGTCCCTTGAGGTGCCCTGATCTCTGCGGGGAAGTTGGGCAAGGTCGCAAGGTCGTTGCCGAACATTGCGCTTGCGCTGGCAAAACGGTCCCCGGTCAACTGCATACCGTCCCCAGAGTCGCCGGCAAAGCGGATGACCACTGAGTCGAGTTGTTCAACCGGGATGGTTGACACTTGATCGCTCACAAATCGCTCCTGAACTTAAGAAAGCGGAGTTGGCTGATTGGTTGGGCACACCTGGAGCGACGGTACCTCAGTGCAGGCAAGTAGTCCGCCCGCATGGGAGCCCGTGCTTCGGAGCCCTAGCCTATCGACGTGCAACCAGACCGAAATTCACACAACGTTGATGCCCAGACGCATGTGAGGGGGCGCTCAACCAGCCGCTTTGGCGCGGCCCTCGCTGCGGGCCTGCTGCTCTTTCTGGTCGCTTGCGGCAGGGATTCTGGTGAGACGGCCGAGCCGCCGATCGGCAGCACGTCGTCCTCGGTTCCCGTCACCGTCGAACCGTGGAACGCGTCGGGCCGACCGCAGACCCGCAGCCAGACGACCGCCGCCCCCGGCGAGTCGCCAACATCGGTTGGGGCCCTCCCCACCTCGATCGACGGCTCCGAGCCGACCGCACCCACTGGGCAGACAAACGGAACCCAGTCAAACGGAACAGGGGACGACGCTTCGGGCTCCTCGGCCGGTCCCGGCGTCGTCCCACGGCAAGGAGCGACGGCGAGTTCTGGTTGTGGCCGGCCGGGCTCGACTGGGGTGATCGACCTGACGAGCGCTCAGCCCGACCGAGACCGCCTTGCACGGATGTATGTCCCCTCCAACTACCGGGCGTCGACGCCGGCACCGCTCATCCTCAACCTTCACGGGCTCATGGGCTTTCCGTCCCAACAAGCAGCGTGGTCAGGGTTTGAGGACATGGCCGAAACCGAAGGTTTCCTCACCGTTGCGCCACAGGGTGTCGGACTGATCCCCTTGTGGAACGCGATTGGGTACCCGGCCGCTGCAGACGACATCAGGTTCTTGAACGACCTGTTAGACGACATCGAGCAGCGGTGGTGTGTCGACACCAGCCGCATCTATGTCGCTGGAATCTCAAACGGCGGCCTCATGGCGACCTACTTGGCATGTCAGAACCCCGACCGCTTCGCCGCGATCGCGGTTGTTTCGGGCCTGAGGTTCGATCGCTCCTGCACGGCAAGCCCCGGAGTCGACCTGCTCGTCATTTACGGCACGGCGGATGGGATCCTCCCCTACACCGGCGGACTCGGGCCGACGATCCAAGGACTCATAGCGATGCAACCGCTGGTCGAAGGCGTGACCCTGGAGGAGCAAGCCAAAGTACTGGCGGAGACGACCGTCGATGCCGTGCCCGAATCCATCGCCAAGTTTGCGAATCTCGATCGCTGCCAGACCCCGCAAGAAAGCGTCGTCGGCCAACGCGACGTCATTTTGCACTCGGTCTATGAATGTCAGCGAGGTCGGCTGGAGTCGTACATCATCGAGGGCGGCGGCCATAACTGGCCGGGAACCGAACTGAAGATCGCAGAGAACCTGCAGGTCAACGCAGAACAATTCCTGGGATACACCTCGATGGAGCTCCCCGCATCGCAACTGATCTGGGACTTCTTTCGCTCCACCCAGTAGGGCGTTCCGCCCTTCAGCAGGGCTACCCGACACCCATATTGGACACCAAAAGCCCTGGTCAGAGAGTTGTTTGAAGCGCCCGGATTCTCTTAGAGCCACACTGTAGGATGAGCCGGACGGGATCGCCGCTTCCTGTATGCTCACCGATTCATTTATTGACCCGACAGGAGGACCATGCGCCTCACAGTCACACGCCGCACCGACCTCGCAGCGAGAGCGCTCGTCGTGCTCAGCCAAGAGGGGCGCCGTATGAAGGCCCCTGAACTGGCGAAGGCTCTTCAGACGACCGCTGGCTATTTGCCGCAGGTACTCGGCCCGCTGATCGCCGCTGGCTGGGTGCAATCAGACCCNNGCCGTCGAGGGGCCGACGAACAACTCCGAATGCGTGTTGATCGAAGGTCCTTGCAACCAGGACGTTCATTGTGCCTTGCACGTCCCTTGGAGCCAAGCGCGCGCCGTGCTGTGCGCTCAGCTCGCAGCGTCCCCGGTGAGCCAACTCGAACTTTCGCCGGCACGAGTCTGACCGCAAGCCCGCCTGGGGGACTACTCCCCCAGTGAGCGACCCGTCGAGCAGGGCCGGTCGCTATGAGCTTGCGACGCCTGCCGGGCTGTCCTGCTTTGCCCGCTTTGCTTCACGGGCACGGATGGTCCCGTCGAGCACCTGCTTGCGCATCCGAACCTCGGCCGGAGTGACCTCGAGGCATTCGTCGGGGCGCAGGTACTCCAGAGCCTGTTCCAGGGAGAACTTACGCGGCGGGGTAATGCGTTCGAGCTCTTCGGCCGCCGCAGCGCGGATGTTGTTGACTTTCTTGGCCTTCGTGACGTTGACGTCCATATCGTCGGGGCGGGGATGTTCGCCGACGATCATGCCTTCGTACACCTCGTCACCGGGAGCGATAAAGAAGCTCCCCCGCGCCTGCAAGTTCAAAATCGCAAAGGTTGTCGCCTGGCCTGTGCGGTCAGCGACAAGGGCTCCACTCCGCCGAGCGTCAAGCCCACCTGCCCAAGGCATCCAGCCCTCAAAGGTGTGGTGGTACAGGCCTTCGCCTCGCGTCTCGGTCAGGAAGTCGCTTCGGAAACCGAGCAGCCCTCGAGCGGGTACCACGTATTCCAAGCGGACCCGACCCGAACCCGACGGGTCCATCGACTCAAGACGGCCCTTGCGCGGTCCAAGCAGCTGAGTCACCGCACCCACGCGGTCCTCGGGCACGTCACACACGAGGCGTTCAAACGGCTCGTTGCGGACGCCATCGATCTCGCGTTCGAGCACCTCGGGCCGGGACACGGTCAGCTCGAAGCCCTCGCGTCGCATCTCTTCGACCAGGACTGCGAGCTGCAATTCGCCGCGCCCGCGAACCTCCCACGCGTCGGGACGATCTGAGGTGATGACCTGCAACGACACGTTCCCGACCGTTTCAGAATCCAACCGAGATTTGATCAGTCGAGCCGTCAGCTTCTTTCCGGACTGTCCGGCAAGCGGTGACGTGTTGACGCCGATGGTGACAGCGAGGGACGGCTCGTCGATACGGAGCACCGGGAGCGGACGGGGATCGTCGAGGTCGGCGATTGTCTCTCCCGGCATGACGTCTTCAAGGCCTGCGACCGCGACGATCTCGCCCGGCCCGACCTGGGCCACACTCACCCGCTCCAAACCGCGCGGTGCGGCCAGATCGGCCACCTTTGCGGTTTGGATCGTCCCGTCGAGCCGACACCATGCGATGTTTTGGCCGGCCTTCAAGGTGCCCTGCTGGACACGGCAGATCGCCAACCGACCCTGATACGGGTTGGCGTCCAGGTTCATGACGTGGGCCTGGAGCGGATGTTCGGGGTCGTAGCTCGGAGCTGGCACGGTGTCGCGCAGCACCTCGAGCAGCGGCAACAGGCTGCCTTCTGCCTCACCCATCAGAGCAGGATCGTCTGGGTCGGTCGACGCCACGCCCTCGCGGGAGACCGCGTACAGCACCGGAAATTCGATGTGGTGATCCTGCGCGTCGAGCGCAAACAGCAGCTCGTAGACCTCGTCGAGGACCTCTTCGTGCCGGGCGTCCGGCCGGTCCATCTTGTTGATGACAACGACCATTGGGAGGTTGCGCTCAAGGGCTTTGCGCAGTACGAAACGAGTTTGTGGCAGCGGACCTTCCGCAGCGTCAACCAACAACAAGATGCCGTCAACCATCGGTAGTCCGCGCTCGACCTCACCTCCGAAGTCCGCGTGACCGGGGGTGTCGACGATGTTGATGCGGATCCCATCCCAATCGACCGACGTCGTCTTGGCAAGGATGGTGATGCCCTTTTCGCGTTCGAGGTCGCCCGAGTCCATAACCCGGTCGACGACGTGGCGTCCCATGGCACCGGATTGTTGGAGCAAGGCGTCGACGAGCGTGGTCTTGCCGTGGTCGACGTGGGCCACGATCGCCACGTTTCGAATGTCATCGCGAGTCGCCATGGAGGCCTCCTGGCCGTTTTGAGGCAATAAAAAAGCGACGCCTTTGGCAACAGATCGCAGATGAGACCTAGGGACCAGCAGCGCGCTGCCCGCTACTTTAAGCGGGTGCTTATAGATGGACTTGAACTGCAGCCGGGTGAGCGGATCGAAACCGACGTTGCGATCATCGGTTCTGGACCCGCTGGCATGACCTTGGCGATCCTCTTGGCAGAGGCTGGACGGGACGTCACGGTCATCGAGAGCGGGGGGCTCGAACGAGAAGACCCCATCAGCGCCCTGAACGAAGGCACGTCGTCGGGGATCAACTATCCGCTCGGTCCGACACGAGTGCGGAAACTCGGTGGAACGAGCGACCATTGGACCGGCATCTGCCGGCCACTGGACCCCTGGGATTTTACTGTTCGTGACTGGGTTCCAGGCAGCGGTTGGCCGATCACCTGGGATGATTTAGCGCCCCATTTCGACGCGGCGGGTAAATGGCTTGAGTTGCAACCCGGCCGGTACGACTGGAATTCCTGGACCGGCGAACTGGGCCCCGACGACTTGGCCCTCGATCCCGAGCTGCTGGTGCCAGAAATCGTTCAGGTGTCTGCACCCACGCGTTTCGGGGATGTGTACCGAGCCAGGTTGGTCGACCACCAGCGTGCGACGGTGATCATCCACTCAACCGTCACCGAGATCGTCGCATCCGAACAAGCAACTGCCGTCGCGCACCTGGCCGTGTCGACGCTCGCCGGAAACTCTTTTGAGGTGTCAGCCAACCGGTACGTCCTCGCCGCCGGCGGCATCGAAAACGCCCGGATCCTTCTGGCGTCACGGTCGGTCAGCCCCAAAGGGCTCGGAAATGACAACGACCTGGTCGGGCGCTACTTCATGGAGCATCCGCACATCTATCAGAGCGGCACAGCGTTGTTGGCCCGGACTCAAGAACAGCTGGCCCCCTTTTTTGGTGTGGTGCCAAGCCCACCCGGCGCCGTCGGACCGTCCGGAAAACCGCAACCCACCATGGTCGCTGCCGCACTCGCGCTGCCCGACAGCCTTCAAACCAAGCTGCAATGTCTGGGTGGCACCTTTTCAATCAGCCGACCAGCGGGCGGGGCAGAACGGACCCAACCAGAGCGGTGGCCGACGTTTCGGACGGGCGGATTGACGGCGGGTGCCCTGGCGCAATTCGTCGACAGCGACTCTCACGTCTACCAGCTGGTCATCCGTACCGAACAAGCTCCGAACCGCGACAATCGGGTCACGTTGAACGACGACAAGGACGCGCTGGGCGTACCCATTGCAGACCTTCACTGGACGGTCGGCGAGCTGGAGAACGCCACCTTTGATGCGCTGTTCGCGTCCCTCGCAATGGCGACCGGCCAAGCAGACCTCGGGCGAACAAACGAAGACGTCGACGAGCGGAACAAGGTCACCGGCGGACCGCACCACATGGGAACGACACGTATGGCAGCGGACCCCAAAGACGGCGTTGTCGACGCCGATTGCAAAGTCTTTGGCATCGACAACCTATGGGTTGCCGGCAGTTCGGTATTTCCAACATCTGGCTGGGCGAACCCCACATTGACCCTGGTCGCGTTGGCGGACCGCTTGGCTGGCCACCTGTTGAGCCGCTGACCCCTCGGGGTCGGGCCGCCGGGACCCCTACCGAAGCCCAATGCAGGCTCGTGCGTGGTCAGCGCGCTCGACCGCCCCGCGACGGGGCTCATTCAGAGGCTGCGCCACCCGATACCACGCTGGTGCCGAACCATTCCCACCATGCCACGATCGCCGATCCGACGTTGGCGATCACGACAATCCACCCAAATGAACCGATCAGGCTCGGCCAATCGGTGGTGGCAAAGACGGCAGCAGCGGTAAGCGCCACCACCGGCCACACGTTTAGACCTCCGGGTTGGCGTGGCCAGCGTCCGAGCCAGAGCCGACCGGCCGCCGCCCAGCACGCGGCGCTGATCGCGGCGAGCAGCCACGCTGCCTGGCCGGGGTCGAGTGTGGTCCCGTCCCATTTTCCGTTGTCAATTGCGATCAACATGGCTGACGATGAGCCCCACGCCGCCATCAGAGCGAGCATCCCCAACAGCATTCCAGCAGCCACCGAGGCGCGCGCAGGTGCTGGCTGGAACACCGTCTTACGTTTGACGGCGGTCAAACCACGACGGCGGTCCGCTGCGCGTTCATACCCACTCGCCATCTTGGAAACCGCCCGCGCCCCCAAATAAAAGATCGGGAACAGCGACGCCGCGAGGAGCGCGGCGGCACCGTCGGTTCCGATGGCCGCACCGACGAGCCCGGTATCGGCGAGCTGGGTGGTCACTGAGGTGAACTTCCGAAGCGGATCATCGCGGGTCATTCTGCCAGCGTCCCGCTCACCGCTCTCAAAGGCTGCGCCAACGATTCGAGCCGCACCTCGGCATCCGCCGATGGCCGCCCGGCGAGCTGGGCTACGTTTTTGCCCGACCCTGCGAGACTTCGCCTCCCGCAACAACACCCTGACTAGTTCGGCCCTCCAGGCCGACGCGACTCGGAGCCGCCGGTGCCTTCGTCACATCGTTTCACGCTCGAGGAAGTAATCATCGGGGACACGCCCGCCGCTTGGGAGAAGGCTGGCTTTACCGTACGCACACCCCAGGAACCGGCGGGCGCGTCGACGCTCGACGCTCAACGCGACGAGCGACCGACCCTTGGGGTCGTCGCGATCGGAGGGGTCCGGATCCGCCTCGTCGGCGAAGACGGGCCTCGTGGGATCGAAGGCTGGACCTTGACCCGTAACGATGACCTACCCCTCGACCTGGAAGCTGCCAGCAGTGGCTTCGGACTCGAACCGATCCCCGGTGCACCGGCACCAACAGACTTGGCCTCGCACGGCGGCGGCTCGAACTTCGAGGTGGGGTCACTCGACGGCCTTCCGACCGTTTGGCCACGCCGATCAGGCCACGTGTCGGCTGATTCAGCCGACGACCACCCAAACGGCGCCACGGCGATCGACCACGTCGTGGTTATGACACCCGACGTCGATCGAACTATCGATGCCGCAGAGTCGATTGGATTGAGCGTTCGGCGGACGGTCGACACCGAGGCGAACGGGACGCCGATGCGTCAAACGTTTTTTGTGCTGCACACTGCGTTGCTTGAGCTGGTTGGCCCTCTCGAAGCAACCGGGAGCGGCCCGTCGGTGTTCTTCGGGCTGGCGATATCGACACCCAACCTGCCCGGTCTCGACAAACTGCTCGGCGACGGCGTTGGTCCCGCTCGCCCCGCCGTCCAGCCAGATCGGCAGGTGCGAACGGCGAGGGCAAAGGCCTTCGGCCTGTCGTTCCCGCTTCTGTTCATGTCGCCGCGGCCCGAAACGCTCAACCGGGACCTGCGTCGACGTTCTCGGTGAGGCGTTGGCCCCGTGACACGCAAACCCCGAGATGACACCGCGCCTCCGCGGCAAAGCCGCCGAAACGTACGTTCACCAGCTCGTCAAAACGATGTTGAGACCGGCGGCGCCCTAAATGAAGGCTTGCGAACGGAGCGATATACGCTAACCCTCTCGTGTGCTTGGGGCGCATGCTTTTTGAACGGAGCTACGACGTAGCTAGGCGCCCGGGCATGTTGGAATCGGCGGGTCCGACAAACGAGCGACGATGTGAGGACAACTATCGTGCAAATTCCACGCCGCCTTGGGCTCAGCACCTCTTGGCGTTTGGTAGTCGGTGTCATCGCGTGTCTCGCCTTGCTGGTGGTGGCGGGTTGTGAAGACAACTTCGACCCATCGGCCAGCGAGGGCGGCGACCATTCCGAAGAGAACATGGCCGGCCAGCAGTTGCAGTCCCAGAACTTCACCCAGCAAAAGCTGGTGAACACCGACATGAGCGGCACCAACGTCGACGGCTCGTTCTTCATTTCGATCGACATGACGGGCGCAAACCTTTCGGGCGCGTCGATCGTCAACACCAACTTTGCGTCGACGATTATGAAGGGCGCCAACCTCACCAACGTGCGCGGCAACAACCCCGACTTCGAAGGTGCGGTCCTGGAAGGCGTCGACTTCACCGGGGCCGAACTGGTCGGTCCCGACTTGGAAGAAGCCAGCGTTGCCAACCTCATCGCTCCGGCCGTGTCGTTCACCGGAGCTGAGCTCGATGGCGCGACAGGGCGCGGCGCGAACTTCTCCGAGGCAGACCTGACGGGTACCGATATGTCGAGGGCGGCGATGCCCGAGACCAACCTGTTGAAGGCGACCCTTAAAGACGTGACCGGGACCAGCACCGAACTGACCGGTTCGAAAGCCGACGAGGGTGACTGGACGAACTGCAATTTCACCTGGGCGATCCTGCAGCGCGTGAGCTTTGTTCGCACACAACTTGGGGGCTGCACGTTCACCGGCGCCGACTTCACCCAGGCAGACCTGGGTGGCGCACAACTGATCTCGGCAAACCTGACCGGCGCCAACCTGAACAAGGCGACGATGCCCGACTCAAACTTCGCCCAGGCCAACTTGAACGCTTCGAACTTCTCCGAGACCGACCTGCGGCGCGTCAACTTCGGGAACGCCAATCTGACCGACGCCGACTTCTCAAACGCGAACCTGGCCGAAGCAGACCTAACGGGCGCCAATCTGACGAACACGAACCTCGAGAACGCCAATCTCGAAGCCGTCAAATGGGACGACGGGACGATCTGGCCGTTCGGTTTCGATCCTCCGCCACGCCCCTAGGGCCGACGGCACATAAGTCAACAACAACCTTCACAACCAGCTTGAACAGGGAGAAACGGGTGGGACTGTCAAGTTCTTTGACCGAGCGCGTTCAGGGACAAATCGTCACTGACGCAGAAGCGACTAAGGCTGGCTCAGGCCTAGCGACCGTACAAAGCGGCGGACGCGTCCGTCGGATGCTGGCGGCATTCGGATGCGCCACGATGCTCACCTTGACCATCGCCGCATGTGGCGGCGGATCTGACTCGAACGACGCCGTGGCGAGCGAAACGTCTTCGGATCTCTTCGGGGCGGACGACGCGGGCGGTGAGGCCGACCTGCCCGACGTTGCGGGTTCAGAGACGACCGTCGGGGGTATCACCACCACCACCGACGCCAGCGCGACGACCACCGTTGACGGTGAGGAGCCAGCCAAGGCGACTGGCTCGACGGGTGCTTCAACTGCGTCGACCGCACCAGCAGCGGGCGGCGGAGGCAGCACGCCAGCAGCCCAAAGCCCGAACAGCACGGCGGCCCCGGCAGGTAACAACACTCCGGGGACCCAAGCGCCGACCGCTTCGAGTACCCCCGCGGCGAGCACCGCCTCCACCCAGCCTCCCGCCGCCGGTGGTGGCGGCGACGACATGACCGAAGCCGAGGTTCGTGCAGAGTTCATGAGCCAGCTGACCGCAACCGGTATGGACCAGGCAACCGCTCAGTGCATCACCAACTCGATCTTCGAGCAGATCACGATGGCCCAGATGGAAGCGTGGAGCGCCGAAGGACTCAGCGAAGATGACCTTCCGCCGGAATTGGTCAACGGCCTGCAGCAGGCCACGATCGCCTGTATGACCTGATCGGACACTTCCCGCGGCAAGTCAGCCAACAAGCGGGCCGGCTGTAGTCTCTCCACGATGAGCAACGCTTTACAGTTTCCCGAATCGGTCACCACCCACAGCGGAGCATGCCTGTTGAGATGGGATCCCGAAGGTGATCAAGAACCCGGTTCGGTCATGGTCGCCAGCGGCATGCTGGGACCTCGTTCGTGGATAGCTGCCGGCCCGCAGATCGCTTCTGCAACACGGCGGACATGTTTGGCCTTGGTATTGGGCACGTTGCCGATCGACCCGGGAGCCGACGACCTCATCGCCCACGCGGCTGCGGTGATCAGCGCCGAGATCCAAGACCTAGATCCCCGCGTTATGGTCGCCCACTCCTTTGCCGGCCCGCTGTTTTTGGCCATGCTCGCCACCGACGCGATCAGGCCCCCCGGGGTTAGGGGACTCGTCTTGTGCAACTCGATGCTGCCCGTCAAGATGACCCAGGTGCCGAAGTTTGCCCGCTCGGTCAAGGGCGGTATGCCCGAAGTCCCAGTCGGCACCGAGCAGACACCCAGCGAGCGGGTCGAGATGTTCCTCGACGCCTTCGTGGTTCGACCCGACGCAATCACGGCCGAACAACGGTCCTACCTGGTCGATACGCCGCCCAACCCGGCCGGCGACGCGGACACCATCCGCCAACTCCAGCAGGCAATAGGGGCGGCAAGCACCCGGATCGCCTTCGGAAAAGGTCTCACCGACCTTTTGAAGGCCTGCCCGGTGCCCGTGAAGTTTCTCATGGGGGCAGAGGATCCACTGGTCCCGACGTTCCTCGCCGACAACCTGACCGGACGGGGCTCGATACCCGGCGTCGAGGTCGAGATCATCGAACGATGTGGCCAGTTCTGCTACATCGACGCTGCTGCCGACGTGGCCCAAACCGCGGCAGGTTTGGTCGGCGGGTGAATCCCAGCAGTTTCAGCGGGCTCGTAACGGGGCGGCGATCAACCAGGTCGTTTCTCAACGACCCCGTACCGTCCGCGTGGATCGACGAGATCATCGACCTGGCCAACAGGGCACCGTCCGCGGGAAATACCCAGGGATGGGACTTTTTGGTACTCGACGAGCCAGAGTCGATCGAGCGATTCTGGGACGCCTCGCTCCCCTCGGAGAAGCGCTCGGCCTTTCCGTGGCCAGGGCTACTGTGCGCGCCTGTGCTGATCGTTCCGCTCTGCCGTCCGCAAGCTTGGGTCGAACGCTACAGCCAGTCGGACAAGTCCCGGACTGGGTTGGGTAACTCAGCTAAGGACTGGCCGGTCCCCTACTGGTGGGTGGACACGTCATTCGCGGCGATGACCATCCAATTAGCAGCCCAAGACAAAGGCCTCGGCTCCCTCTTTTTCGGTCTGTTTGAACGGGAACGAGGCCTGCTGGACCTCTTCGACGTGCCAGAGGACCGGCGAGCTCTCGGTGCCATTGCGCTGGGATTTCCCGCCCAGACCCAGCGCCTCAGCTCGTCGACCAAACGCAAACGACGTACGGCCGATCAGACGACCCACCGCAACGGTTGGACCCCCAACGACGGCGGCTAGGGGCGACCGGCGGCTCAAACGGGGGCCGGACCTGGCGTTCTACACCTGGCGGTCTACACCTGGCGGTCCGAGCCTGCCGCCCGAGGCTGCCAGCCTGAGCCCGACCTGAACCCGCCCCAACGCTAGAGGGCTGGCGCCTCGGTAGGCATTGGAGTCGGCGGCGCATCGGTGACGGGCAACGGGTCGAGCCGCGAGGTCACGCTCATCTTCACTTCGAGCTGAGCTGATTCTTCGTTACCCGCGCTGAGCGCGAACTCGGCGGGGAAGCGATCCTGGAAGAACGCGGGGATCCGCCAAGTGCCACCGTCGCCTTCTGTGCCGACGGTAGGAATGAGGGCGTCCCCGTCGCGGCGAGCGGCGGTCCATCCAGCTGGGGCGAGGCCGTCAGGACTGAGCTTGGACTGCAGGCCAGCACGTTCATCAGCGGGGATTGTCCAACGTGCGTCGATCGCGATGACGAACTCCTCATTCTCGATCGTCGTCGTGACCGTGCAGTCACTCAAGGCTGCCCCTTCAGAGACCGGCACCGTCGCCACGAAGTTGGCCAACCATGGGATGAGCGGTTCGCCGTCAGCGTTGGTTTCGACCGACGCCTCGAAACGTGCACCGCTCGTACCGTCTTTACCGTGGGGCTGGCCGACGTTGTCGCTGAGCCAGACCCGGACCAGGTTCCACAGGGCCGGGATGTTGCCCATCTTGACCCGGTCGTCGTTGGCCACGTAGGTGATGTTCACGCTGTCACCGGTTTCGCTGCGCGACGCCAGCGTCGTCGTCGCTAGGAAACCCATCTGCTCCAGCGGCCCGGTGTATCCCTCGCTGATGAGGTTCTTTGCACCGTCAGGATCGTCGGGATTGACATCTACCGGTTCTGGCAAAGCAAAGGCCACGTTCCAATCCCAGACGTATCGCTTGCCCCGAGCCTTCCCCCAGTCCAGGGAAAGCCCCAGCAGCGATGCACCAGGCGGCGGAGCGATCGACAAAGGAAACATGGTGGCGTCGCGTGCAACGCCGACACCGTCGGACGCCGGGTCTGATACCGCAGCGGACAAGGTGGCGTAGAGCTCTGAGAGCTGGGTCAGCGAGCCAGCGGGATCTGGGCTGGCCGGCGCAGGGGCCTGTGCCTCAGCCAGGAAGTTGGCGGCGACGGCCGTCTGATCCTCTTCGGTCAGCTCAGAATCGTCGGCGATCGAACAACCCGTCACGGTTAGAGCCAGAGCCAGTAGGGCTCCGAGGGGGCGTCGTGTGAATTGGACTGTCATGGGTGTTCTCCGTCGCGCAGTCGAACCTCGGCGAGGCTCAGTCGCTCAAATCGCTCAAATTCCCGTGCCGCGCACCGACGAGGTCCGCGGTTCGCTTTGTACCAAACAGATCACGTCACGGTCGTCGAGTTCTTCCCAGGTCTGGCGGGTCGGCTGGATGGACCGCACCTTGAGCGTCGAAAACTCGACCGGCGTTCCGACATATGCGGTGAAATTGTCTCCAAAGCAGCTCGCGCCGACGAACAGTGCCACGCCGCTGGGGTCGTAGGTGTTGGCGCCGGTTGCCGTTTCTCGGGCGATCACCTCAAAGGTATGAGACTGCTCACACGGGGTGGCTTCGACGCTGTCTATGAGAAGCCTCTCATCGTCGGCACCTTCTGGAGCCAAAAAGCAATCCCCGACTTCCAAAGAGAAAACGTCTTCGGTTCCGGCCCGAGTGATGGCGCCGCTTTCATCCCGTTCGAGTCCTTGGCCGCCGCAGGCGTAAACGCTAACCGACACAACCGCGATGACCACGGAGACCATCCGGCGCCAAGAGATACGCCCAGTATCAACCGGCCGACGCGTCGTGGCTTGGCCGAACAGCCGGGTATGGCCCTGGGAGCCAAGGCCGACCGCTTGCCCGCAGCGGGTCGCGTTCAGGTTCACGCTGGCCAGTCCCACAACGCGGCGATCGTGCGCATCACGTCGACGGTGCCGACGGGGTTGTCGATCATCATGTGGTGGTGCGCATGAGGCATTTGTACGTGGCGCATCTGGGGGTCACACATGGTCCGCATAAGAGCGTAAGACGCTTCGTCAAGGACCCAAGACTTCTCGCAACGCACCAGCATGCTGGGGCAGTTGAGATCTCCTACTTGCTGGTGGATCGGGGTCGACTTGGGCACTTTGAATGCCCCCGGGTCGAACTTCCAAGTCCATCCATCGGCGACTTCGCGAAGCGATGTCGCCGAGATGTACTCCATCAGGGCCGGGTCGCCGTTCGGTTGCGGCGGCACGAGGCGGTACCGCTTCTGGGCGATCTCCTTGCTGGCGTACGTCGCTGGGTTGCGAAAAACCGCTCCAGGGCGCATGTCTCGAACCTGTTCGGGGGTGCGGACGGCAGCGTCCAAAATCACCATTCCGGCCAGATCGTCACCCCGCTCGTGAGCGGCGGTGATCAGGTTGAGGCCGCCCATCGAATGACCAAAGACCAGCGGACGCTCCCTCAGCTGCACCGATTCGATAACGCCGAAAAGTTCGCGACACCACTGTTCGCGGGTGTAGTCGTCGGGTTCTCGCCAGCCGGAATCGCCGTGACCAGACCAGTCAAAGGTGATGACGTGGTGATCGTCGGCCAGGTAGGGGCCAATATGTGACCACCAGCGGGCGTGTCCGGCACCTCCGTGCAGGAGAACGATCGGGCGGTCGCCGAGCGAACCCCATTCATAGATCGCGATAGGACAGCCATCGACCAACGTCGCGCTCTGGCGCGCGGGTTTACTCAACGGTTCTGTCAGCCATTCCGGCGCTGTGGGTTCTGCTGTCATCAAACGATTGCGTTTCGAACGCTCGAAGGGCTGGCGATGGGACGGCGCATTCTCGCGCCTCAGAGCAGAGGTTCGCTCCCCGGGGCCACACTGCTACGGGCGGGTACGGGCACTGGACCGCTCATGGCTGTCTTCGAACAGCGTGAGATCTCTCGTTTGCGCCACCGAAACCTGACACGAATGTCAGTAAACTCTGCCGCCCGGTACAGTACGGGACCGCGGCGCCGAGCCAGCCCGCACGGGGATGGCCGGGGCTCACGTACGAGCGGTGACACAGCCCATGTTTCCAGGGTTGTGCGTTGATTCGAGAGGACTCTGCGGTGTTCGACGTATTGATCTCCAATGCCCTGATCGTCGATGGGACAGGCTCTGCTGGCCGGGTCGGCAGCGTGGCCATTCACCAAGGCAGAATCGCCGCCGTCGGCGACATCGACGGTGAGGCCGCAGAGACGATCGACGGCACCGGCCTGGTGCTTTGCCCCGGCTTCGTCGACCCGCACACCCACTACGACGCCCAACTGTTCTGGGACCCGTTTGCGTCACCCTCCAATCGACACGGCGTGACGTCGATCATCGCCGGCAACTGCGGTTTCACCCTTGCCCCCGCAGAACCGGGCGATGCCGAATACCTCACCCGGATGATGGCCAAGGTCGAAGGGATGCCCCTGGCAGCCATCGAGAATGGTGTGCCGTGGAACTGGCGCACCTTTGAGGATTACCTCGGTCGACTGGACGGAAACATCGGCGTCAACGCGGCGTTCCTCGTCGGCCACTGCGCCTTACGGCGCTGGGTCATGGGAGCCGACAGCATCGGCAACGAAGCAACCCAAGAACAGATCGACCAGATGAAGGTGTTGCTGCGTCAAGCGATCGAGGCTGGCGGTATGGGCTTTTCGACCTCGCTCGCCTTTACGCATTCAGACGGCGACGGCGAACCGGTCCCGTCGCGATGGGCAACTCCCGATGAGGTGGTCCAGCTCTCCGAGGTTGTCAAGGATTACGAAGGCACAACCCTCGAATTCATCATCGACGGCTGCCTGAACGGCTTCCAAGACGACGAGATCGAGCTCATGATCAACATGTCGCTCGCGGCGCGCCGTCCGCTCAACTGGAACGTGTTGACGGTCGATTCTCGCGAGCCGGAAAGGTACCGCCGCCAGCTCGAAGCGGGAACCAAGGCCTACGAAGCTGGCGCTCGCATCGTTGCTCTCACCATGCCCACCCTCGTTGGGATGACGATGAGCTTTGGTTCGTTCTGCGGTCTGTGGCTGCTGCCAGGCTGGAAAGAAGTCCTCGACTGTCCCGTCGAGGAGCGAATCGAGCGCCTTTCCGATCCGGCCGTTCGCGACGACCTGAACAAGTTGGCTCAATCAGACGAGGCGGGCGTTCTCAAGCGCCTCACCAGTTGGGAGCGCTACGAGATCGGCGACACCTACTCCGAGGCAAACGAGGGATTAAAGGGCCGAGTAGTTGGGGACATCGCTGCGGAGCGCGGCCAGGACCCCTTCGACACGCTGCTCGACATCGTCATCAACGACGATTGCCAGACCATTCTGTGGCCGCTGCCATCTGACGACGATGAGGAAAGTTGGAGGATGCGGGCCCAGATTTGGGATGACCCGCGCTGCATGATCGGCGGCTCTGATGCCGGCGCGCACCTCGACCGGATGTGCGGATCGAACTACCCCACGGTGTTCTTGGGCGACTGCATCCGCGGCCGGAAGCTCGCCACGATGGAGCAGGCCATCCACTACATGACCGATGTGCCGGCGCGCTTCTTTGGACTCAAAGACCGTGGCCGGATCGAAGAGGGGTGGCATGCCGATCTAGTGCTGTTCGACCCCGAAACGATTGACGCCGGCCCGATCACCATGGTCTCTGATCTACCGGGCAATACCGATCGCCTCTACTCCGAAAGCATCGGCGTCAAGCGCGTCTGGGTCAACGGTCAGACGATCGTTGACGGGGCCGATACGACCGGTGCACTTCCGGGCAAGATTCTCCGCTCCGGTGTCGACACCGAGACGGTACCCATCCCAGCGGACCTCTGAGCGGCCGCTCAGCACGCCAGGTCAGGTAGCGTTCAGCGCCAAACATCCTCGACCGACTACGGGCCGAGCTACTCCCGCGATCGCCGTCGCCGCCCGTCACCCGGGACCTCGGCGAGGACGAGCATTTCGGGGCGCAGCATGAACCAATCGCGAACACAGCCCAAGGACGACGGTGCAGCGGCGGACCGTTTGCAAACCCGCGGCCCGCGGCCAGACGTTGCAGCTGACACCCAGACCGCTTCCGCCAACCCGGGTGTTTCTGAGCCGACCGAACTAGGCGTCGACGACATCGATAACGCCTTCGCACTCGACTGGCGCGGCAAGCTGATGCGGCGGTTGATGACCCAAGGTGCGGCGCTGTTCTCCAAATACGTTCGACTCGAGATCGAACGCCCCGAAGAGTTTCCTCCTCCCCCGGCGTTGATCGTGGCGAACCACGGCTTCGGCGGCGTCGTCGACCCGAACGGTTCGGTCGTCACTCATGTCCTCAATCAAGTGCTGGGCGATCCAGACACCCCCTTTGTGTTCTTGATGCATGAGGCGGCCTGGAAGGTCGGCGTCGGACCCTTGTTCGAACCTGCAGGATTCCGCCCTGCAGGCCGACGCCCGGCGATGGAAGGCCTTGCACACGGCGGGTATGTCTTTGTGATGCCGGGCGGAGATATCGAAGCGTCCAAGCCGTTCCGAGACCGGAACAAGATCGTGTTCGGGGGGCGGACCGGATTCGGCAAGCTCGCCATCGAAGCAGGCGTCCCCATCATTCCGCTCGTCGTCAGCGGCGCAGGCGAAACGGTGCTCGTCCTGTCCAACGGAGAACGGGTCGCCAAGGCACTTCGCCTGCCGCAACTGGCTCGGCAGAAAGCCATTCCGATCAGTGTTGCGCTGCCGTGGGGCATCAACGTCGGGGTCGCAGGTGCCATTGGCTATCTGCCCCTTCCCGCAAAGATGCGCGCTGCGGTGCTTCCAGCCATGGAGCCGCTCGACGGGGAGTCAGGTGACGAGTTCGCCACTCGGGTGGAGGCCGCGATGCAGGCCAAACTCACCGAGATGACCGAAGGGCGAATCCCGCTGATCGGGACCCGCATGCCGAAAGTTAACCTGACGCTCCCGGCCCTCCCATGGAGNNAGCGACGTGACCTCGAGCGACCAAGAGCGTCCTAAGTGACACCTTTTTTCACCCAGTCCGAGGCGACGAGTGCCATCTCGCCAGCCAATGAAACGATCGGCCGTTCCGTGCGCCCACACACCAACCTCTCCACGACCAGCACGCCACCTGCCAGCGAACGGCAGTCCCCGAATCAGGGCGATCGGCCGACGAGTCGTCGTCGTCATGGCCTGCGAGCCGTCGTCGTAGCGGCCGCGGTAGCCGTGTTGGCGGTTTCCCTCGCTGCGTGCGGATCCGACGGCGAAGACAAGACCCAGGCGACGGTCACTTCGATGGCTCCCAACCCTGACGCTGGCGAGTTCTGCCAGCTGATGAAGGAGATGGGGTCGATCAAGCTGACCCAAGAAGGGCGAGAACTGGGCTTCAGCGACGAAGAACTGAAGGTACTAGAAGAGATCCGGGCGGCCGCCCCAGCCGAGATTCGCGAGGACATTTCGGTGTCGCTCGACAACGCGATCGCGGCATTTCAGATCTATCAAGACGACGGCGGCAACCAAGAAGCGATTCAACAGATGGTCGCACGTATCAACGCGCCAGAGTCGGTCGCCGCTGAAGAACACATCGCGCAGTACGTAGCCGACACCTGCGGTTTTGACACGCTGACAGGCAAAGACATTCCAATGGGACCCCAAACTCAAACCAGCCTGAGTCAGCCAGCTGTGCCCTCGCCGTCGGCGACAGGGCCGAACAACTGACCGAACCGACCTGGGGGGCAGGCACGCTGTCGGAACGCGACCCGCCGCGGTGTCCGAACCGGGGCGACGCCATGTTGATCGACGACAAGGGGGCAGAGCCCGGTTGGGTTCTTGACGTATGACTGAACGAACTGAACGACTTGTAGCTGACAGGCCGGACACGTCCAGCTCTGGGGATACGTTCCGGACCCGCGAGATTCTGACGGTCACGAGCAGCGCAGACTTCAGCCTTGTCGGCGACCTGTACCCCAGTGAGGGCGACGCGTGGGTTGTCATGCTCCATGGAGGTGGCCAGACTCGGCACGCTTGGGGAGGAACTGCGCAGTCGCTGCGCGACGACGGGTGGAACGTCTTCTCCTACGACCAGCGAGGCCACGGCGACTCCGAATGGTCCCCAACAGGCGAGTACGACATGGGGGCCTTTGCTGAAGACCTCGTCGCCGTGTGCTCTCAGATCGGGGCGAGCCGGCCGGTCGTCGTCGGCGCGTCCTTGGGCGGTATAGCGACGATGGTCGCCCAGTATCGCCACCCCGGCCTGCTGTCCGGCGCTGTTCTGGTCGATATCGCGCCCCGTATGGAACCCGAAGGTCTTGCGCGCATCATCGGGTTTATGACCGCCCACCCCGACGGGTTCGCTTCGCTCCACGAAGCGGCCGGTGTCATTGCCTCCTACACGGGACGAGAACGCGGCTCGAACTACGACGGCCTCAAGAAGGTGCTCCGGGAACGTGACGGCCGATGGGTTTGGCACTGGGACCCGCGCTTTGTCTCCGGCCACCAGGCGGTGGTCGACAACCGTGAGACCGCCACCGAACAGGCAGGCAAGTTCAACCAGGGCCTGGTCGAACCGGCCAGGGCGTTGACGTGTCCGACCCTCTTGGTGCGCGGCCAACAGTCCGACCTCTTGAGTGAGCAGGGCGCCCGAGAGCTTCTTGCATTGCTCCCCCATGCGGAGTACGTCGACGTGACTCAGGCCGGCCATATGGTGGCGGGCGATCGCAACGACGTCTTCACCGACGCGGTGCGCGGCTTTGTCAGGTCGCTACCCCAGGCACCCAGGCAGGCATAACCTACGGCGTCGCAGAAGGCTCACATCGTTCAACGTCGGGCCGGCCACCTCCTCAAAGGACCGCAGTGGGAATGGGCATTCCAACCTTGTTTGTCGGACCCGACGGCACGGCGCCCGATGCTCGAGCGACCGCGTTGGGGTTCGGCGAACGTCGCGTCACCTTTGATCAGCTAAACGACCGAGTACGGCGGATTGCGCACTGGCTCACCACTGATGCGGCGGTCCGGCCGGGCGAGTCGGTCGCGGTACTCGCGAATAACGGCGTCGAACCGATCGAGTTACTGATTGCAGGGCTGATCGGGTCGGTCTGGATCGTTCCGATCAACACCCAACTCTCCCCCGACGAGGCGGCGTACGTCGCCGCTGATGCCGGCGCACGGGTGATATTCCACGATGGGTCACACCGTGTCCTCGCACGCAACATTGCGTCCGTCCGAGGGATCCCCCGTATCGAGTTCGGCGACGACTTCGACTCTGAAATCGCTGACGTGACTCCCGGACCGCTCGATCTCGAGGCGATGCCCGGCGGACGCATGGTCTATACGAGCGGGACGACCGGATATCCCAAGGGTGTGAAACGGCACAATCCGCCGACGGTGTCAGCCGCCCTGATCGGCCAGCGCAACAGCGGTTTGGCGCTCGGCCTGAACGGCGCCGGGACCCACCTGATGACAGGACCGTGGTACCACGCTGCGGTAAGCGGGTATGCCCTGTTTGACCTGTTCAACGGTGCCACGGTCGAAATGATGGCGCGCTTTGACGCGGCGCTGACCCTGCGCCAGATCGACCGCCTACAGGTAGCGCATACCCATATGGTGCCCACCATGTTTGAACGGCTATTGCGCCTGCCTGCCGACGAGCGAGCGGCATTCGACGGCAGTTCGCTACGCCTAGTGCTGCATGGCGCGGCACCGGTTAGGGCAGAGACCAAACGGGCGATGATCGAATGGTTTGGGCCCGAGGTGCTGGTCGAATACTGGGGCAGCTCAGAGGTCGGCACCGTCAGCCTGATCTCCGCTGGTGAGTGGCTCGAACACCCCGGATCGGTCGGGCGTCCCGTCGACGGTTGGTCGGTCACCGTGCGCGATGACGACGGTCAACCGCTCCGCGACGGCCAGGTAGGAACGCTGTTTTGCGCCAGTACGTCCGGTGAGCGGAGATTCTCCTATCACGGTGACGCTGACAAAACCGAGGCAGCTCATTTGGGCGTCGAGTTCACTCCGGGCGATTTGGGTTGGATCGACAATGGCTACATCTACTTGTCTGGTCGCGCGTCCAACATGATTATCTCGGGCGGTGTCAACGTGTATCCCGCCGAGGTGGAGGCTGTTCTCGCCAGGCACCCCGCTGTGCTCGACGTGGCGGTTTTTGGCATCCCCGATGACGAATGGGGCGAACGCGTTCACGGTGCCGTCAGCCTGGTACCGCCTGCTGAGGGTTCCGCCGTCGACTCGCCCGCCGACGACCGCTCAGGTCTGATCGACGAGATTCTCGGGTTCTGTCGTCAGCATCTGGCTCGCTACAAGTGTCCTCGTTCCCTCGACGTTCACGACGCGCTGCCCCGGCGCGATGACGGCAAGTTGGCGGTGCGGACCTTGCGCGATCCGTACTGGCAGGGCCGGTCCCGAAAGATCTGAGCGGCCCCGAAGCATGTCCGTTATCCGGTCCGACCGAAATGGCGTCTCCCGTTCCTCGACCGTTGTGAGCGCGAGCGTTCTACGTTGATTCGAAGACCCCGGGGCACGCAGTCACACCCTGTGGTTACGATGCCCTCAAGGCCCAATCCTGTAGGGCAACGGCTACGAATCGAGGTGCTCCATGACCGCACTGCCAAGTGCTCCGATGGACTGGACACGGATGTTGGCCGTGGTCGCCCATCCAGACGACATGGAGTACGGCGCTGCGATGGCCGTCGTCCGCTTCACACAAATGGGGCGCGACGTTAGGTACATCATGGTCACCTCCGGTGAAGCAGGGATCGACTCGATTCCGCCCGCCGAAGCCGGCCCGCTGCGCGAAGCAGAAGAGGTTGCTTCGGCCTCGGTTGTCGGGGTTGACGTCGTCGACTTCTTGCGCTTGCCAGACGGCCATCTGGAACACAACCTCGCACTGCGCGCCGCGCTGGCACGATCCCTGCGGATCCACCGACCCGACGTCGTCATCACCATCAATCATCACCAGCACTTCAGCAACGGCATGCTGAATCAGGCCGACCATCGAGCGGTCGGTAGCGCCCTACTCGACGCCGTTCGAGACGCTGCCAACCGGTGGATCTTCCCCGACCAAATCCTGCGGGAAGACCTCACGCCGTGCACCAGCTGTCGACAGGTGTGGGTTGCAGCGTCACCCCAGCCCACCCATGCCATCGACGTCACCGGCTTCGTCGACAAGGGGCTCCAGTCACTCGCTGAGCACCGGGTCTATCTGGACAATCTGGACCCTTCCGGCCCGGATCAGCCAGCGATGGTTCAAGAAATGGCTCGCCAGGGTGGTGCGCTCGCCGGTACCGACTACGCCATCCCCATCGAAGTCATCAGCCTGTAGCCGCTGCCGTCTGCCGACCCGTTGCCAGCGCGGTCATAAGGATCGAGCCCATGGACAGCCGTAACCCCAAATCGACCCGCCTGCAGGAGCGCTCGTCATACGCGGATCCCCAGCGGGAATGCGACGTGGTGATGAAGGGCGGTATCACGAGCGGCGTCTTGTACCCCAAGGCCATTTGCGAACTGGCGACGGCCTTTCGCCTGCGCTCGATCGGCGGCACATCGGCGGGCGCAATTGGCGCTGCCGCCGCCGCTGCGGCCGAGTACGGCCGAGACGCTCACTCCCCGGGCAGCGGATTCGACGGCCTCGCCGTCATTCCCGATTGGTTGGCCGCCGACGGCAACCTCACAGGGCTCTTTCGGCCCAACCGGTCGACCAGCAAGGTCCACGCGCTGGTGATGTCACTGTCCGAATCGAAGGGACGGCTGCTCGGGACCGTACGAGCGCTGCTGAACCTCTCCCTGCCGACGCGCCGCTGGTGGATGCCGGTCTTAGGAACGCTGCCCGGCCTCCTGATCTTGGCGGCTCTGGCTACATCGGGGGCCAATGCGGCGCTCACGTGGGTGGCGATCGTCCTGACGGTCCCGGTGTGTCTGATCGGCGGGCTTGGTGGCGCGACCGCAGCGTCCGTACTCAAAGCCGGCGAGGCACTGGAGCGCAACTTCTTTGGCGTCGTGTCCGGTTCCGACGCGTCTGACGGAGGCGTCTCGCTTTCAGATTGGTTGACCGACAAACTCGACCAGTTGGCGGGTCGAAGCCTGACGGGTTCACCGCTAACCCTCGGTGATCTTTGGGGCTCGGGCGGCCGAACCGACCCGGATATCAACCTCGAAATGCTTGCCACAAACATCACCGAAGGGCGTCCGTATCGGCTGCCGTTCGAACTGACCAGCGCGTTCGCGTTCAGCCCCGCTGAGTTCCGGCAGATCTTCCCGGACCGGGTCGTCGACCACATGGTCGCCGCGAGCAGACGCAGCGCTCTGCCCGATACTGGCAGCAATGACCACGCTGATGGGACCGACGGCCAGCGCAACGTTCCGTCCGACCTAATGGTCCTTCCGCCGGTCAGCAGTCTGCCCGTGGTGGTCATCACCCGGATGAGTCTGAGCTTTCCACTGCTGATCTCTGCGATACCCCTCTACTCGATCGATCGTTCCCTCCAAAATGACCAACCCCATTGGGAGAAGGTCTGGTTTTCCGATGGCGGCATCACGTCGAACTTTCCCGTGTCGTTCTTCGATACCCCCCTTCCGTCTCGGCCGACGTTCGGTATCAACCTGCGCTCATTCCACCCAAGTCATCCCAAGGCTGACGACCAGCGCAGCAACGTTTGGATGCCGCGCAGCAACCGGGGCGGCATCCTGCAGTGGTGGACGCGCATCGAACCGGGTCACGGGGCCCGCACCGTTGCAGGCTTTCTGGCCTCAATCTTGGACACCATGCAGAACTGGATCGACAACGCCCAGATGCGCGTGCCCGGCTATCGCGACCGAATCGTCCACATCTCCCACGACAAGACCGAAGGGGGCATGAACCTCGCCATGCCACCCGAGACCATCGATCGATTGGCCGAGCGCGGGCGGTGCGCCGGCGAGATGTTGGTCGACTACTACACCAACCCTCCCGAAGGAGCCGACGACATCGACGAACCCTCCCAAAGTCTCGACGGCAGGTCCCCCCAGCCGCGTGTCGTTTCGTGGGAGAACCACCGGTGGATCCGCCTCCGCACCTCGATGAGCCTGTGCGCAGATCTCATCCAGCAGATGTCGAACGGATTCAACGACGACTACCGGGCCGACCTGTTCGCACCCATCAGCCAGGCGCCGAGCTACAGGTTCGCCAACAAGGATCAACAGGCGCTGGCGCAAGCGTTCATGGACGCCCCGCCCCTCACGGACGAGACGCCTTTGGTCCTGCCCGCAAGTCTGCGCCAGATGGCTACTGCGCTCGCTGCCGCCAGCGCGGCGGGCCCCCAATCTGCGTTGCGGCACGGGACGCCCAGCCCGATGCCGGTGCTTCGCGTGTCCCCTGGTTCGCCGACGCCGCGTGAGGACGTTGAGGAGGACCGGTGCGCCATGTAGCTCGGGGGGAAGGGAGCACCCTCAGACTGCGCAGAGAGTTCCGCGCGTGGCGCGTCCAGTACCTCGAGTTTCGGCAGTTAGGCGGGATCCGCGGCACGCAACGAAAGGGCCTACCCGCTGGATCGATCGATGCGCTCGCAAGGATGGCGACGGGCTACGTCCAGAAGCTGTTCCTCGGGAAGTGTTCGTACACCGAAGTCCGCTCCGAAACGCTCCAGTTCCACCTGCATCGTCCCGAGTCCGACGCCTACGACCCGCGGCTCGGTAGTTCGGCCGAGCACTACTGGTGGTTCGCGCTCTGGGACGGCAACTGGATGCTCGCCTCGGCCGAGGTGGCGTCCCTAAAGCGTGAGAATTTCCCACTCATCGGCGAACGGGCAGCTCTTCCTGCAGATCTGGACAACCCGCTGTGGCAGCCCGCCGTCGGCGATCTGGATCATGGCGTTCTGCTCGACCCGTGCAGCGACCTGCCATGGTGGCATCTGCATTTTGATCGAGACGGCACCGTTCGGCCGTGGAGCGATCTGGCACCTCCATGGCTCGACACCGACACCGTCCGCCGCGGACCGGAGACGATCAGGCTCCTCGACCTCAACGCTGACTACCTTGTGCGGTCCCGCGCCAGCGCAATCGCAACCGCCATCGCACAGCTCGAAGCGAACAAATTCCACGTGTCGCCAGAGCTCATCGACGATGGGCTCGAGCACGTCGGGGCGATCCGACAAGCCGTGACGATGGCACTGGTCACAGGCGGTCACGAGGTCCCCGGCACGTTGGCCGCCGAACTCGCTCCGCTGGTGGTACTTGAGCCGTCCGCGTTCTCCAACCGCGACCTAGACATGGTCGCGGCGCACGTCGAGGTGGCCGCGTCGGACCAGCTCGCCCGGCTGCGGCAAAGACGCCCGTTGACCACCTCAGACCCTGAACCCGACCGCGCCGAACCCGAACACGCTGCGGAGCCGAACCGGCCGCCACAGGCTGGGCCCGAACCCGATGCCGCCTTCGCGCCCGATGGATCAACACCCGCGCCCCCACCTCCATCTCCGGCGCCTCCCGCCAACGACGACACTCACCCGGGGCCCGGCCCTCAAGGTTCGGCAGGTCAGGCGACCGAGGGTGCGGCGCCCGCAGCTGCCGCCGATCGGGCGGGTACTGCGACGGCAACCGTCATTCCACGGACCGCGGTCATCCGGCGAGTCGTGATCAAGAACTTTCAACCGATCAAGAGTGCCGAGTTCACCATTCCGGTAATGGACGCCGACCTGACCAAGCCCCTCGGCGCGCCAGACGATTCGACGTCGAAGGGCCGGCGTTGGAAAGCACTCCTCGGTGAGAATGGGGCGGGCAAAAGCGCCGCGCTACGAGCCATCGGCCTCGCTCTGTCGACCGGAACGCTTGCCGACCTTGAGGCCCGGGGCCTGGTCGACTGGTCCAAGATGTTGCGTCGTGGCGAACGCCAAGGGCGCGTCCTCCTCGAGTTCAGCGATAGTTCGCGAATCGACCTTCGATTCAACGCCGTCCGCGGGTGGTTCGTTGGCGGCGCTCCTCAGTTCGACGGATTCGTTCGAGGCTTCGGTGCAACGCGGTTGGTCGGCGCCCCTATCGAACCTGCATCGTCCGCCGTCCGCCTTGGCAACCTGTACGACCCGTTTGAATGCGTCGGCGACGCCGAGAAATGGCTGCTCAGCATCGAAGAGGAAGGCGACTTCAACGTCGCCGCGGTTGCAATCAGTGAACTCCTGGGCCTTAGTGCTGATCCCCAGATCCCTCTCCCAGCAAGCCCGAGCTCGGCTAACCCAAACTCCACCGGCGCGGACTCGTTGCGCGCCGACACGTCAGGTCCACGAGTCGTGCGTACCGGTAACGAGATCACGATCGACGGCGAACCGTTCTCGAACGCGAGTGACGGTTACCGCTCAACCGTCGCGCTCGCCTGTGACTTGCTCGCCGGGTCCAGCGCCGGCCTCGCCGACCACCGGAATGCGAACGGCATCGTGTTGATCGATGAACTCGGCACGCATCTTCACCCGCAGTGGAAGATGGACATCACCAGGAAGCTGCGCTCGGTCTTTCCGTCAATGCAGTTCATCGTCTCGACCCATGAACCGCTCTGCCTCCTCGGACTGGTCGAAGACGAAGTCATTCGAGTTCGCGCCCAGCGCGATGCCTCGACGGGCGAACGTTTTGCAGAACTCGAAGCGATCGCGGTCTCCCCCAGCGGCTACCGAGTCGATCGACTGCTGACTTCTGAGTTCTTTGGTTTGAACACGACGATCGACCCGGTTGTCGATGCCCACTTCCGCGACTATTACGCCCTGTTGCGACGAGACGATCTCACCGATGACGAGCTCGCTCGACTCAGAGCATTGAAGGCGCTTGTCTCACAACACGGCGTTCTCGGCTACACACGTCGCGACCAGCTTGTTTACGAAGCAATCGACCGCTACCTGGCCAGTGAGCCACTCATGGATCCGGCCCAGCGGGCGGAGCAGCGGAGACAGACCTTGGACGCGGTCAGCGACATTTGGCGAGACGTCGCAGCACGTCGCCACTTGGGAGGTTGACGTGATTCGAGCCGACCGCACAGCGGTTCCCGAACCCGCATCCCTCAACCGCAGGTTTCCCTCGGGGACGTTCAAAGGAAAGACCGAAGCCGAGGCGGTGGCGGCCGCATTCGCCGAGTGGTTGCAAACCCATCCCGACGGCGCGGGGTTCTCGTTCAAGTACCAGCGTTACTCCGAAGCCGACGTCAAAAGCGCCCTCGAACTGCTCTTCCATGGCAAATGCGCGTACTGCNNCCTGACGGAAAAGTTGTCGTCCTGCCCGGCTACCACTGGTTGGCCTCGGCCTGGAGCAACCTGTTCCCTTCATGTATCGACTGCAATCGCCGCCGCACGCAGACCGATTTCGTCACCGGCCGCGAAGGCGCCGCTGGAAAAGCCAACCAGTTCCCTGTCAAGGGTCCACGGATGCACCCGCCGGTGAACGCACAACCGCCCGCAACCGAAGACGCGCTTCTCCTGAATCCATGCGACGACGAGCCGTCTGAGTTTCTCGACTTCGACGACATCGGCGTGGCGATCGCCCGGAATGGCAACGACAAGGCCAAAGAGTCAATCCGCGTCTACGCCCTCAATCGCAGCGAACTCGTAATGGATCGTCTGGGAGTCGCCGGGCTCATCGAACAACGCCTGCGCACGATCGAAAGCCTCGCCAAGGTCCTCACAACCAAGCGACTCCCCAAACAGGCGCGGCTCGACATCGAGGACCTGGTCTCCCACGAGATCAACGCGCTGCTCGAAATGACTCGACCAGACCGCCCGTTCTCAGCGTTGGCCAAAGCGATAATCAACCGGCACGCACCGCTGTAACACCGTCGCCGCCCCAAAGACGCGCACCGGGTTTGGTCCGTCAACCTTCACAACCGCTTATGGCCAGCGGTGTTAGGGCGCCCCCGGCAGGATTCGAACCTGCGGCCTGCGGTTTAGGAAACCGTCGCTCTATCCCCTGAGCTACGGGGGCCAAAGTTGTACCTCTGCGCCCGTCAGTCGGGGTGACGGGCGGAGGACGAAGCTACCCGAGCCCGGCAGCAATCGGACAACCCGACCCGGGACCTTCCTGACCAACGCTCACGCCAACCCAAACATCAGTCCGAGTTCGGCAAAGCGTCTTCGGGGAGGGGCTGAACTCGTGGACGGCGCTTCTTGCGTTGAGGGATCAGATCGCGCATCGACTCGAGATTGCCAAAGCACAGCAAGCGATCGTCATCCTCAAGAACGCGGGTTCGGCGAGGGTTCGGAATGACCCTGGTCCCGCGGTTGAGGGTGAGGATCACGATGTCGCGGTCGGTCAAACCCGAATCCTTGATCTGGAGCCCAACCATCGGAGCGCCAGGGTGAATATGCAGTTCAGCGACACCGTAGGCGGTGCTGACGGTGAGCCGCTGTCGGAGGTCGACCTCCGGAAAATCAACCTGGTTGGCAATGAAGTCGACGATCGCTCCAGCCACGTCCAATTCGGTCGCTGCTTCGATCCCTTCAAGACCAGGTGAGGAATTCACCTCCATCACCAGCGGCCCATCGTTGGATTCGAGCAAGTCGACGCCAGCGATGCGAAGACCCATGATCTGGGCAGCCTGGACGGCAGTCCGCTCATAGGTCGAGTCGAGTTTGACCGCTTCAACCCGCCCTCCCCGATGGACGTTCGACCGAAACTCGCCACCTGTCGCCACTCGCCGCATTGCGGCAATAACCCGGTCGCCCACCACAAAGGCACGGATATCCCTCCCGCGGCTCTCTGCAATGAACTGTTGAACAAGGACGTTCTGGCGCGTGCTTTGCAATGTTTCGATCACCGCGCTCGCCACGGTGATGTCGGGAGCGAGGATCACCCCGATGCCCTGCGTGCCCTCGAGCAGCTTGATGATGACCGGCGCCCCACCGACCCGTTCGATCGCTGGAAGCACGTCGGCTCGATCGCGTACGAAGGTCGTCGCGGGAATCCCGATGTCGTGACGCGACAGGATCTGGAGCGCCCGTAGTTTGTCCCGGGCGTTAACGATTCCGGTTGCGGTGTTCGGGGTGTAAATGTCCATCTGTTCCATCTGACGAACCACGGCGGTACCGAAGTAAGTGATGGAGGCCCCGATGCGCGGAATGACGGCATCGAAGTCGTCGAGCGGCTTGCCCCGATACTGCATCTCGGGCTCGGACCGGGAGAGGTCAATCGCACACCGCAACGTATTGAGCACCCGCACCTCGTGGCCCCGATGGTGCGCCGCGGCGACAAAGCGCTGGGTGCTGTAGATCTTCGGAGCACGAGAAAGGATGGCGAGTTTCACGGTGGCGCAGTCTAATTAGCCTCACCAGTAACTGGCGGCAGATAAAGCAACAGACGGGTTAACTCTCGCCCGATTTGTTCGCCTCAGGGTTGGGCCCGTCACCTTGTGCATCGAGATCGGGTTCGCCAGCGAGGTATGACCCGCCCGGGTCGACGACGAAACGTTCTTTGAGAGCTTCTCGACCGAGCAACATGCGAAAGCCCATTTCGTCACGGCTGGTGAGCGTTACTTCGATCTCCCAGGTCTGGTTCCCGACGGTCACCTCGGTCGCGACGACGGGCCGTTCTTCTTCATGACCTGATGACGAACGCACCGAACGGTAGCTCCGGATCGGCGCCGATGCGCGCACAGCACCGCTGGTTTCGCGCTGCTCGGGGTGAATCTCAAAGAACGCCCAGAGTTCGCCGTCGATTGTTTCGATCTCGAGATCAAAGGCATGAAGGGCAGAGGTTTTGGCCCCCGTATCGACCTTTGCCTTGATCGCGGGTACTCCCCATTTGGGCATGCCGACCCACTCCCTCCATCCGAGGGAGCCTGCGCTGACGGCGTCGGCTGAAAGTCCTTCGTTCTGCACCGGGTGCAGCGTACTTGCCGACCATGGCGCTTAATCCCCTTGAGCGCTCCACGTTTGGTTGTCCATAGCGTCATATGTTCGACAAGGTTGCCCTCTCAATGACGGGCACGGCGGGGGTGGAGTTGGGACTTCTACCCCCGGGACAACCGGAATGACGAGGCGAGATTTGTGGTCGCTGTCGGCAAAGACTCCAACGATTGCACCCGCCTGATCGTCACCGACTTCGAACTTCCATTCCGGCCGCGACGCTCCGGGAGTGTCGACGATCAGCCGTAACCGTGAACCTTCACGAAGAACGTGGGCGAACGGATACACCTCTACCCGAACGAGTTGTGGTTCGGTGGCGTCGAGCGGTGCAACGTCCTTTTCCAGCTGCGTTGGCACTGGCTCCAGCGCCGAGCTTTCCTCCTCGTCCAACGTCCGAAGCGACGACCGCAACCAGCCAGAGTTGATGTAGAACTCGGTGCCGTCTGCCCGCACCTCGGTCAGGGTGACCTCGACGTCAGCGTCCCCCGCATCAGAGGTCAGCCAAAGGTCTGCCGAAGCCGAACCGGCAAGCAAGGTGTCCTGGTCAACGGGTTCGCTCAGGAAACTCGCGGCGCTTCCCGTGACCGGGCTCGGCCACTTCCAGTCCGGCGTAGCGCTCCAAATGTCATCCTCACCAGCGGTCACAGCGAGCCCCTCTTCGGGATCGATGGTCCACTGGACGGCGCCGCCTTGGGAAGGAGATTCGTCGGTGAGGGCGCCGTCGGTTCCGAGATAGAGCTCGGCGGGTTCGATCGCAGGGATCGGCCACTCGTCAAAGGTCAGCTCAAAGGCCGCTGACGCGCTTCCCGGCTCCGCGTCCGGATCGGCGCCGTCCTCCATCAAAAGATGGATCGACGGTTCGGCAAGATACTGCTTTTTGGCCTCATCAAAGGTTGGGTACTGGGTGTACGCGTCGGGACCAAACGGCACGGCCCCACCCACCACGTCCGCCAACGCCGCCGGTGCGATGTCTCGGACAGCAGGGTCGATCTCGGGGATTCGTTCGCCGACAAAGAAGTCCAAGAACTCCTTGAGGTGCGTCAATATCTGAGGCGAATATCCGTCCGGGTGCATCCCGTTGAACAGATACGCCCGGAAGAAGGGGGCGTTGGTGAACTTGTCGAGTAGCGCCGGGAAGTGTCCACCGGTTTGTTCGTCCTGCCAGGCCCCGGACAAGAAAACAGGAACCTCGATCTGATCGACAAAGGTTCGAGGCGCCAAAGGATCGACGACTTCCGGCGTATAGAACTCGTTCTGCCGCGCCTTTTTGACAAGGTCCGGGTTCTGAAGGCGCAACTTTTGATTTTGTTCGCAGATCTCGTCACCGCCGTCTACTCGCGCTTGTTCCCAACCTTGGCCGTAGGGAGCGGCATCAGCCATACGCTCTTCTGCCCAATCTTGCGCGAATCCGGGGTTGTAGAGCCCTCCCGGGTACAACACCGACTGGACCGAATCGAAGACCGACAGAGGCGCTATTGCAGCGAGCGAGGGCGGTTTGGTCTGAGCGACGAACAGCTGTGTATTGCCCGCCCAGGACAGACCCAGCATTCCGACGCGGTCGTTTGCCCAGTCTTGAGCGGCGATCGCTTCAATCACGTCGTAGCCGTCGGAGTTCTGAATCGGCTCAAAGAAGTCAAACGATCCGCCAGAACAGCCCGTGCCGCGGACGTTGACCTGGACGACCCCGTACCCCATTGCGGGCCCCAATAGCCGCCCGGGTTCTGAGCCGTCAGGATCTGACATGGCGTAGCCGGCGTACTCGACCAGCACCGGATAGGGACCTTCTTCCACCGGGCCTGGCAGCTGCGCGAAGTACGACAGCGTTGTGCCATCCCGGACGGTGACGTAGCCAAAGCCCTGTCCGGT
>CXWK01019084.1_pt1 | contig 32190 bp, 31 predicted proteins | sample 590851 | NCBI WGS metagenome assembly CXWK01 (sample SAMEA3498364, study PRJEB10139) | wastewater metagenome | biome: wastewater treatment plant; material: activated sludge | place: Denmark | collected 2014-08-01
ACGAGTGATTGAACTGGTTGATCGAGCCGCCGTAGAGCTGGCGGGCGGCGACGAACTCGTCACCGGGCTCAAGCAGCGTGTGGAAGGTCAGGAACTGCGCGGCATGTCCCGAGGCGAGCGCGAGAGCCGCCGTTCCGCCTTCGAGCGCGGCGATGCGGCCCTCGAGCACCGCCTGCGTCGGGTTGGTGATGCGGGTGTAGATGTTGCCGAACGCTTCGAGCCCGAACAGCGAGGCGGCGTGATCGGCGTCGTTGAAGACGTAGGATGTCGTCTGGTAGATCGGCGTCGCGCGCGCGCCTGTCGCCGGGTCGGGACTGGCGCCAGCATGGACGGAGAGCGTGGAAAATCCCGGCGACGTGGTCCCTGACATGGCGAAGCTCCAGCATTAAGCGTTTTGCGACGCCTAGGAGCCTTGCCGCGCCCGATCTGTCAACCGGACGCGTCAGCTGCTGAGAAAACGGTTTTCTGCCTCAGATCTTGGCAACCTGGCCGGCAATGCCGCACGACCATTTCTTGATCACCCAGTTGGGATGTTCACCGGACCACTGGGCCATGGCGAACTGGCCATTCATGGCGCACTGGGACGCGTTCACACTGTCCCCCTCGAAGTTGAGGCGAACATCCTTGCAACGCGACGGCTGGTCGATCATGCAAACCGCGAAGACGAGTTCAATCATGGGGCACCCCCAAGGTGTAAAGCCGCAGTCACCTTTGGAGTGACCGGTTGAGCCCTTGGAAGTTTCCTCGTCGGCAGTCTTTTTGTGACGATTGTCAGCAAATGTTCCCGCGAACGTATGTAAGAAACCTTAACTGCACAAGTTCGTGGCAGACACAGTTTATGCCCGGTAATCATTCAAGCGGACAATTTGAACAATCTGTTGCGGAGCAGCAACGCGCGATCGGTATTTGTGCCTGTGCCGCAACGCAATCCGGGTCCGGACTTCATCGCACCAGGGAATTCAGACTTTCCCAGGGAGAGAAAACGCAGCAGTGGCGCAACACATGATTCGGTTTTGTACAGAATTCCTTGGTTCCGCCTTGCCGCTGACGCGTTTTCTGGTGCAATCCCGATCCGGCGATTTCGCCGCTTTTTGACTGTTGACTTGAGGCCCCATGACTCCCTCTGAAGTGCAGGTATCGCAAAGCTCCTCGCCGGCGGCGGCAGGCCATGGGGAGATCACGGTCGGCTGGGTCGTGAAGCGGTCTGCCTTATGGCTGCTCATCGTTGCCACGGCTGTTTCGGCCGCCTGCCTGCTTTATGCCGCCGCGGGAGCCGCCGAACAGCCGGGACAGGCCATTGCGGGGGCGCCAACCGAGGCTGAGACGCGCTGAGGCGGCGCGGCGCTGGCAGGAAGCGCTGTTACACAATTTTGCAGAGACATACTTTTGCTTAACGCGCGTGCGATCAATTTCGCACGGGCAAGGCCCTTGCGGGCCGCCGTTGGCATGGAGCCATGCGCCCTATTGTAGAGGAACGCGGGAACCCAAAGTGGCGCGTGGCCTTAGACGCTCATCGACCGGAACCGCGATGCTGCCCTTACATCCCGCCCGCACCGCTCATCGACGCCGGATCGCCGTCATCACGGCGATGCTCGCCCTGTTGAGCGGGTCCTGGCCCGCCTCGGCGCTGGCGGCCGCCGACACGTCGCCAGCACTCGTCCCACCCAAGCCTGCGCCCGTGACGGCTCAGGATCGCAAACTCTTCAAGTCGCGCACCGATGCAAAGGCCGCCGCCGCGGCCGAAGCCGCGCGCAAGGCGCGCATCTCTTCGGTCAAGAGCTGGGCCGTGCAGATGCAGGAACTCGATGTACGCCGCGCCGCTGAGGCCAACGTCGACATGCTGGTCGTCGACGCGACGGCGGGCGCTTCGGGCGGCAAGGCCTTGACCCGCGACGACGTGCGGGCGTTGCGGACGAAGCCCGGCGGCAGCCGCCGGCTGGCGATCTCCTATCTCTCGATTGGAGAGTCTGAGGATTACCGGCCCGACTATTTCACCTCCGAATACATGGAGGAGGATGCGCCCGACTGGCTGCTGAGCGAGAACAAGCAGTGGAAGGGCAACCGGCTGATCCGCTTCTGCAAGGAAGGCTGGCAGAAGACCATTCTCGGCGACGAGGATGGCCGCAGCGTCTACAACAGCGTCGAGCCCTCGCCTCTCTACCGGTTGATCGAGCTCGGCTTCGACGGCGTCTATCTCGACCGCGTCGATGTCTACGGCGAAGTGCAGAAGGAGTGTCCGGACGCGGCAACCAAGATGGTCGAGTTTGTCGCGCGCCTGGCCCAGCACGCTCGCAAGAAGAACCCGAATTTCATCGTCATTCTGCAGAATGCCGAAGAGCTTCTGCAGAAGCCGGAAATGGTTCAGAGCATCGACGCCATCGCCAAGGAAGACTTGTTCTTCGGCGCTGGCCACGAACAGCGCGAAAACGACGCCGGGATGGTTAAAACGATCCTCTCCAATTTGGCGATCGCCAAGCGCGCCGGACGGCCCGTGTTCGTACTTGACTACGTCAACGACGCGCACCGCCGCGCCATCGACAAGGCGCGCATCGAGGCCGAGGGCTTTATTCCCGCCTTCGGACCGCGTAAGCTCGATCAGCTCTGGTTGCCAGGCACCCATTTCTGATTGAACGGTTTGAATTTTCGTGCCGGATCCGATGCGATCGTCCTTCTGTCTTCGCGTTCTCTCGCGCGCAATCGTAAGCGTTGCCGCGCTGAGCGGCATGGCGTTGGCCGCTCCGGAGGCCTGGGCCGAGAAGAAGCCGTCCGCGCCTGCCGTCGCGCTCAAGGAAGATAGCGCAGCAGCGCAGAAAGCGCGGCGCAAGGCCATCGCTGCCGTCAAGAGCTGGGGCATCCAGTTGCGCTATTTGAACCGGCCGGCCATTGCCGCCTCGCCGTTCGACATGTTCGTCATCGACCACGCGCCGCATCCCAAGAAGGATGTGGAAATCCCCTTCACCCCGGAGCAGATCGCACCCTTGAAGGTGAAGGCCGATGGCTCGCGCCGCATCGTGCTCGCCTACCTCTCGGCCGGCGAGGCCGAGCGCTACCGCTATTACTGGAAAGCCGAGTGGGATGCGGAGGAGACGCACCCCTCTTGGCTCGGCCCGGAAAATCCCAACTGGCCCGGAGACTATCAGGTCAAGTTCGGCGATCCGGATTGGCAACGCATCATCTTCGGTACGCCCGAAAGCTTTCTCGACAGAATAGCCGCCGCCGGCTTCGACGGTGTGTTTCTCGACCGCGTCGACGCCTACCAGGATGTCGAGGAGACGGAGCCCGGTGCCGCCGACGCCATGACGCGGTTCATCATCCGCCTGGCCGACCACGCCCGCAGGATCAACCCGGGCTTCATGATCGTGATGCAGAATGCCGAAGAGCTGTCGCCGTCGCGCAGCCTGCTGTCGCGCCTCGACGCCATCGTCAAGGAAGACCTGATGTACGGCCACGGCAACACCGAGGATCTGAACCCGGCGCCGATGCTGCGCGACACGCTCACCAATCTGCGCCGGGCGCGAAAGAGCGGACTCAAGGTTTTTACGCTCGAGTACGTTTCGACGCCGGACAAGATCGCCGCCGTCCGTGCCCTCAACGCAAGAGAAAAATTCACGCTGCACTTGACCGAGCGGATGCTCGGCACGCTCTCGGTCGAGCCCCCGGAACAGCCGGCGGCCGCCAACCCTGCGCCGCCTGCGCCGCCTGCGCCGCAATGAGTTGAAAGGCCCGCGGCTCAACCGCTTTTCAGCCGCAACAGCTTCAGGATGTCGCCCAAACTCAGCCAGAAGCCCCCGGGCGCCCCCGCAATCGACGGGTTGTTGCCGATGAAGGTCAGATAGTTGAGTTTTTCGAATGTCCGCTCGGCGATGACGATTGCGACCGCGGCCGACACAAACGCCGCCGCGAAATAACCAACGCCGTAGTAATCTTCGCCCCACGAGGCCGTCAGCGCCGTCAACGCGAAGTTCAATCCGCAGAACAACATCTGCAGCGCGCAATAGAGCCGGCGTCGGTCGAAGAACACGACCATCGACGTGGCGGCGATGAAGATGAAGAGAAACACAGTTCCGAGCGCGCCGTAGCGCAAAATGGCGATCTGCCGGAATTGCAGGTTCAGCACGTCAACGATGGCGGGCGCGGTCAGCACCAGCATCGCCGCGACCGCAAGCTGCGTGACGGTGATGAGCGACAGGCTTTCAAGCGCCCCGCCCTGCAGCCGCACCCGGCTCGCCTCGATCTGTTCGATCGTGCCGTGCGATTGGATGGTGCCATAGTAGGACTGGTAGTGCTCGAAGAATTCGGTTTCGAGCTTGACCACGAACTGGGCCAGGGCGGGGATCAACACCAGTGAGGCGATGAACATGGCGCTGTCATAAAGCGGCGCGTGGACCAGTCCGCCCGTGACGCTTTCGCCCTCGCGCGAGAACCAGAACACCCACTTGTCGATCCACACGCCGGCGGTGCCGAACAACGCTCCCACGGCAAGATACGCATAGGTGCGAAAACCCCGCACAAGCTCCTTGATGTTGTCGATCAGCGTCGCCTGAGGCGCACCGGGGAAGGTTGCAAGCACGCGCAGCGTCAATCCCAGAAACGCGATGGCCAGCCCGGTCGTGAAGCCCCAAACCATGCCCGTGGCACCGAGCCCGGCGATGGCAGCCGCCGTCGCCGCCGCGATGCTGACGATGAGGCCGTCGATGAACGATCCGGTGATGCCGCCATAATCACGCACCGCGCCGCAGAAGGCGAGCGCGACCCAGATCAGCGCCACGACCGAGGTTGTGGCGAACAACGCCACGCCGAGCGAGAACGGCACGGCGAAGTAGCCGTTGAGCAGCAGCACGCCAACCGCGACCACGCCGACCGCAAGACACATCGCCGCCGGCAGCAGGCCGCGAATGGGCCTGACATCGCGCTTCCAGAGATGATCGGCAAGCTGACGCGTGGCGACGATCGTAATCGGGGCCGTGAGCACCAGCGAGGTTGCGAAGCCGTAGATGATGGTGGCACGGAACGTGGCCAGCGCCTCGTGCCCGGCCAGGCGCTCGGCAAACGCGGTGATGGTGGCAAGCGAGAAGATCGTGAACAGCCACGGACCGGCGGCGATGACCGCCGCGTGGCCCGATGCCTTGACGATGGCCGACAGCGTTTCCTGCCGGCTCAAATGTCTCAATGCGAAACCGATACCTGCCATGGCTCAGACCTTGCCTCGCGGCGCACGCGTCTCAGCCTTGCAGAACTCATGATAGAGATGGCCGTATGCCGCCGTCGCCTTTTCCGAGGCGTAGGACGCGCTGACACGCGCCTTCAACGCCGCGCCGGCCGCCTTGCGCCACGCCTCGTCGGTCAAGAGCCTGGCGCAGGCCTCCGCAATCTCATCCGCCGCCGCAAGATGGGTGATGACGCCGCCGGGGCCATGATGGGGCTGCTCGTCGGCGGCACCCTCGATGATCTCGCGGCACGACCCGACGTCGGTCGAGACGAACGGGATGCCGGCCGCGCCCGCTTCCAGCACCACCAGCGGCTGGCTTTCACTCAGGCTCGTCAGAACCATGACGTGGATCTGAGGCAGATAGTCGAGAATATTCACCGCGCCGGTGAAGATGACGGTGCCTTCCAGCCCGTGCTCGGTAACGAGCGCCACGCACTCGGCATGATATTCCGGGTCTTCATCCGTCGGGCCGATGACGAGTGCGCGCACGTTCGCAACGCTGGCCTTGAGAAGATGCGCCGCCTCGATGAACGTCTTGACGTCCTTGATCGGCACGACCCGGCCGATGAGGGCGATCGTCGGCCGGTCGGCGGCCTTGGCCTGCGGCAGCGACGCGAAGCGCTGCAGATCGATGCCGTTGGCGATGACCTGTAGCTTGGCGTCGTCCGCCCCGAGCAGACGCTGCGGACCCTGGTTGTCGCGATAAAGCGTGACGACGCGGTCCGCCGCTTCATAACAGGTGCGCGCATACGCCTCGAACGCCTGGATCCACAGATCGCGCAGATCGACGCGTGGATCTTCCAGATCATGGCCCTTGTCGATCGTGTCGGCCACCCAGTCGGCCATCAAGAGTTCGATGCGCCGCTCGTTGGTGTAGATGCCGTGCTCGGTCAACAGCGCCGGCCGGCCGGTCTCGATCGCCGCGCGGGCGGCGAACACGCCCGCATAGCCGGTCGAAATCGTATGATACACCTTCGCCTTCGGCATCGGGAATTCGAGCACCGCGAGCAGCCCGCCGAGCAGCGCCCGCCAGGCCCAGAAGAAATTGAGGAACGAGCCGTTCGGCATCTCGCGCCGGTACATGTCCTGCACGATCTGCCAGGCCGCCGGCGAGTTGAAGAATTTCTCCAGGCTGGTCGCGCCGCGCATCTGGTCGAGCACCGACATGGCGTCGGCCAGAGTGCCGGCGCCGCCCCGGGTCAACAGCCGCGTCAGCGCTTCGCCGAGCTTGACGATATCGGGCGGCACGTACCCGCGCGATACGGGCCGCGCGCCGAACTGCTGCAGATAGAGATGATCGAGAGACTTGAGATTGGGCGGCGCGCTGTAGCGCGAGGGCGCGCCCATCGGCTTCGGCCACAGTGTCACGACGCTGAACGATGTCTCGGGCTGTGACCGCATCAGCCAGTCGATCCACGATGAGACGCCGCCGGGAATGTAGGGATAGCAACCCTCGACGATGATGCAGACATCGGCTTCGGTTTCAGCAACCGGCGTGGGACGTGCGGCGCCCGTCGTCATCCGGCCACCTCCGAGGGCGTCAACCGGCGAACGCGATATGGACCACGCGATATCAGTCGATGGACGCGGCGGGCGACGCGGAAATCCTTGTAGCGCCGTGACTTCATCAGGAACGTCTCGATCTCACGCTGCTCCGTCCCGGCTCCGGCCGCGACCGAGTTGAACACGCCGGAACCCGGCGACAGAGCAAGCTTGAACAACCGCGAGGCAGCCGACCGGCAGCGCTCCCGATCGGCCTTGTCGACCAGCGGACAGCCGGCATAGCGCGCCAGTTCCGCGGCCGAACGTAAAGTCTCGGCTCGCGGAATGGCCGCATCCGATCCGGTCAGCAATTTGATTCGCACCTTCAGATCGCCGCGCACGCGAGCGACCACGGCTGAGGCCTGGACCCGGACGACCGGCTCCGGCGAGCGCAGCGACGCCTTGAGGGCCGGCGCGAAATCGGTATGGAACGTCCGGGCCATCAGGCCCAGCGCTTCCTGTTTGTCGGCGAGCGTCCCGTTCAAAATGACATTGAGAAAATTCTGCGGTGGCGGCGCTTGCCAGTCGAGCACGCGGCCGGCGGCAATGCGGTCGTGGATCGCGGTATGCGGGGCGACGCCGCCCGCCGCTGAAAGACGGTCGTACCAGGCTTCCAGCACTTCCGGACCGGCGCCCGCCTGGCCGACAAACGGCAGCGCACACAGCGAAGCGATCGCGCCTGCTGGACCGGAGACGGCCGTCACCAGAAGCATGATGTAGGAGACCGTCGGGTCGGTCTCGGACGGCCGCCGCCGCAGCAGCGCCACTGCCATGATAGCCACGACGATGACATGGAGCAGCAGCGAAACCGCAACCGGCACGTCCCGCGAGGCGGCGAGCAGCGCGACGATCGCTTCGCCACTCACGGCAATTGCGGCGCCCCTGGCCTCGCGGCCGGACAGATCGCCCGGTATGGATCGGCTATCGCGGGATGACATCTGAGCCACTGCTCCACGCGCTCACTTGGCCCGGCCGGGGCGAGACGTCGAGGGTGCCGCCTTGTCACCGTCGGCTGCGGCTGCATCCTCGTCCGGTGTAATGACCCGCCACGTGAGCTGCCGCCATCCCTTCGTCAATTCGCTCTGCCGCGCGCCTCGGGCGATATCGCGCTCTTCGTTGTTTACGACGATGCGCGGCTCAGCCAGAGCCGGTGCCGCGAGACGGGCGATGACAGTGAACCTTGAGCCGGTCGAGGCGTCGATGTGGCGCGGCTCCGCGCTTTCGATTGTGATCAGGCCGACGATACGGCCGCCATCCGGCGCGGTCACCGGGTGCGCGACGATGCCAAGTCCCGCGCCCTCGTGGGTAAGAAACGCCTCGTCGCCTCTATTGAGAACGCTGACCGTGCGCCGCTCCGAGGCGAGCAGACGAGCCAGGGGATGATTGGCCGCGATCTCGGCGGGCGCGTCATCGGCGTCCGCGGCTCCCGACCGGGTGATGAGCGAAAAGCCGAACGGCGTTGCCGCATAGATCGAGGCGACCGCACCTGGCAGAATCGTGCGGATCAGTCCGTCGAAACTCTTAGCGATATCGGCATCGGCGGCGGAAAACCGGGCCAAGGCATCGAGCACGCCGGCGGGTTCGCTCCCCGCGTTCACGGCCAATTGACGCTCGAGCCGCTTGCAGCGCGCTTCGAGCGTGCCGGTATATCCGGCAAGGCTCTTGGCCTCCGCGCTGCGCTGATCAAGCTCGCGGCGTAGGTTCTGCTTCATCTCGATCTGGCGCAGACGGAACTGTCCAAGGATCAGCGACGCGCCGACCCACAGGAATGGCAGCGCCCAGATGCGCAGCAGATAGGTGAACAGATTTTCGCCGATCGCCTGCTCGGGAAAGCCATTGAAGATGTAGGCGGCGGTGGCGACCGCGGCGGCAAGAAGACCCGCGACGGTGCCATACTGAAGACTGAGCAACAGCACCGGAAGCCAATAGGGACTGGGCTCGATGTCTGCCAAATCGACATTCGGCAGCATCCAGTCGGCGGCAAAGATCAGCGCCGTCAACGCCGCCAGTTCAATGATCGCGCCAAGCGGCGGCAGGACCGGCTGCCAGATGGCGCTTTGCCAGGATTTGAGATGCAGCCATTTTGTTCTGAAGTCGTTCAACAGTGCACCAGCCGCCCACAGCGCTCAATTCCGGTAGGTCCGTACGGGCGGCGGACGAGCCCGGAAATCCCCACGAACCGCCTCTCAAAGTACCGTTTGAGGATCAATTGGGCAACGCGGCCTGCGGCCCATCACTGCGAATGGTGAACTTCGGACCTTTTTTGTCACGTTGGCCCTGCAAAGCTTAATCGTCAGGCTCCGCCCTAGTTCCGCATCAGGGCTTACCGTGCGGCCTTGCGCGGTCCTTGTGTTGTGCCCGTCGCGACTTCAATAGCTTGTTTCTGTTCGCCCGCTGCAGCACGCGAGATGTCTTGCGGAACAATTTGAGGCTGCTGCTCCGGCCCCGGCCACTCAGACTGTCAGGAACCGGCGGGCCAAATGTCGATGCCTGCAACCGGCGCACGGCGTCATCGGACATTTTGCTGAACAGTGATTTGCGCCACCCGTCGAGCGGGTCGCGCAGCGCGGCTTCCTTGCCCTTCTGCCGCAGTGAGCCAGGGGGCGCCGCATCGGACAGTACGGGCTGCTCCTGCCCCACCGGCGTCAGCGGCCCGGCAGACGCCTCACCGGCCTTGCCATCGCCACCGGCGTTCCCGCCGGCGGACGGGGGTGCGGCTTCGCCGATCGCCGCGGCAACCTGCGATGCTGCGGCCGACTCACCGGAGATCGAAAGATCGACCGCCAGCCGGTGGCCAAGCCCCGCCGGCAATCTGACGAGGCCGAGCTTGCGGGCCCCCGCCAGCGCCGTCGCAGGATCGCCCGCCGTCAACGCCGCATCGATGAAGCGCAGCAGCGTCGTCTCATCGCTTGCCGTCGCATTATCAAACCAGCCCTTGAGATAGAGCCGCGCCGGTCCAGGCTGCGACCGCTCGATCAACCGCTCGGCAACGGTCAGCGAAATGCTGTCGCCCGGTGCGCCCGCATCCTTGGCGACCTCGATGGCCGCATCCGGATACTTGCTGCGAGCCAGAATTTCGATCAGACCGATCGCAAGCCCGTCGTCCTTGGTCGAACGGATCCAACGCAGGCATCGCCGCTCGGCCTCCTTGGGTTGATCGAGTTCGACAAGCAGTGTCAACAGCTGGAACCGTTCGCGCGTGGTGTTGAGACGGCGCAGATCGTCGATGCTTCGGAGCAGCGTTGCCGCCTGCGCGGCATCTCCTCCCGCCGCATAGAGATCGGCGAGGCGCGAGAGATCGTCGGGCCGGCGATAGCCCTTCTGCCGGCACATCTGCAGCGCCGCCTGCTCGGCCGCGTAGTCGCCTTTGAGGCGCAGCGCGCCGGCCAGCTCCCGGCACGCCTGCTCCGAATAACGCATCTCGATCTGCGCCTTGAGCGCGGCCAAGTACGCCGCTTCGTCGTGGGTATCGCGGTAGAAGCGTGCAAGCCGCTTGCGTAATGCCGGATCGCGCGGACGCTCGGCGACCATCTGTTCCAGAAAACGCCGCGCTTTCGGCAAATCGCCTTCCTGCTCGTAGAGTTCCTGCATCTGCAGAAGCGTATTGTAACGTCTATCGCCGGCGTTGAAGAGATCTTCGAGAATGGTCAACGCCTCGCGCGAATGGCCGTCGCGCTCCAGCATGGCGACGCGCTCGCTCTGGCCGGGCAGGATGAAGAAGGCGACGGCGAGCGAGCCCAGAAAGATCGCGGCAAGCACGATCCTGTAGGTTCTGAGCCCGGTCGATGTCGCTTCAGCGATCATGGCATACGAAGCTCAATTCGAGAGGCCGCCGTGCCGGCGTTCTGAGGTTGACGTTCAAAATGCCGGCACCGTCCGCCGCCGCCTGTAGCGTTTCAAGCTCACTGCCGTCGCGGCGCGCGATCACCAGATAGGCTTGTCCCGGTTTCACTTGCCAGGTCATCTCACTCGGCCCGAAGCCTTCGGCCCGGGCGCTGAACCCGCAGTTGTCGTCGCGCCGCAAATCGCTCAACGCCCAGCGGCTCTCAATCAGAAACGCGCGCGGGCTCATCGCCAGATCGGCGGCAGGGAGGCGCTTGCCGGTATGAACGATCGCCGGCTCGACCGCGGGATCGAGCGATACGTAGAGCGAGCCGTTCAATCGTTTCATACCGATGACGCCGCGGCTGCGCAGCAAGTCCACATCCATGGCGCCCGCATCGTCGAACCGGACGGTCTGCAGGTTGCCGCGCTTGGCGATCGACCAGCTGTTGGCGTCGACCTGGGAAATTTCGGCCGCGAAGTAGTCGTCGGCAATCGCCGCATAGTGCGACGAGGTGACGGGAATGACCGGCGTCGCGCGGGCCTGATCGACGAACTTCTTGATCGCCGCGAGCGAGCCCGGCTTCTCGCCCGAGTACATGTGATAGTAGAGATTGAACGGCTTCAGGCGGCGCGGGCTCTCGGTGCGCTCCAGCGTCTCCGACAGCATCATCTGGCCGAAGAACGGCCCATGCCAGTAGTTGGTATAGGTATTCTCGTTGGAGTTGGCGGCATAGATCTGCCGTTCCTTGCCGACCGGGCGCGAGATCGGCGGCACGTAGAAGACGGACGGATATTCGCTATCCAAGCGATTGTCGCCGCCATTCATATTGCGCACGCCGGCCGCCCGCGTCGCAGCTATGGCCGCCTCGAACGGTTCGGCGTCACCGCTCCACAGATAAATTGCGGCGCGCTTGCCCGGCGGCGCAAACCGCTCCGAGACTTCAAGCGCGCCTTTCACTTCCTTCGTCAGATCGAACGGCTCCTTGAGATAGCCGCGCGGCAGATCGGCGGAACCGGCGATGTAGGCATTGCCGGCCGAGGTCATGCCGGTTTTTCCCGCGACGCGATAGAGAAAGTTGCGCACGCGGTCGAGCATCGATTCGGGCGGCTTTGACGCCTTGTCGATCATCGCCGTCTCGGTCGCGCGGTCGTATTTTTCGAAAAAGCCCCAGGCAAAGGGATGCGTATAGGTGTGGGTCGCAACCTCGATCTGCGGCAGGGCGAAGATTTTCCGGGCGCTCACTTGCGCGGATTCGAGGCCGCCCAGTTCCGGCAGCGCGTCGCCCGCGATGAGGCCGACCGTCAGCGGCAGATCGGGATAGGGCTCGATGACCTCACGCAGGATGACCTCCGCGGCGGTCACCTGCTGCTCGCGATAGCCTTCGATTTCCGAAACATTGTTCCAGCCGTCGCCGTCGATATGACTGAAGTACATGCGCCGTCCCGACAGCGTCGTCACATCGGGAACGGGAAAGCGTTCCTCGCCGAACGCACGGGTGAAAAAGGCGAACGGATTGAGCGTCCAGCGCGCCTTCTCACTCGCCTCGTCATAGAAGATCGTGAACGCGTCGGCCGCATAGCCGCCGCCGGGGCCGGTCGCGACGAGGACGGACGTCGTCTCCGCCTCATCGCCGGGAACGGTGGCGGCCAGATGCACCGTGGTCGTCGGCGTCGCCGCTTCGATCACGCGGAACTCAGGCAGCGCCTTGTCGACCGGCCGCTCGTAGCCGACGACAGAGGGGTCTTGCGTTGTGATCCGCGCCTTGGATGTCACGCTGACGAACTGATCGCTGGCGCGCAACCCGAGACGGGACAGAATGCGATTGACGCCCTGCTCTAAGGCCGGAGGCTCGGGCGGCGCCACTTCGGCGAGGCACGCATAGCGCACGCCCAGCGCCGTTGCGGCATCGAGCCAGGCGACGACCTTGGCCGGGTCCTGCAGCGGTTCGATGAACCAGGTGATGACGCCGCGATAGCCGCTGAGGGTTTCAGGGGCCGGCAACTCCGCGTTCACATCGCGGTAGGTGACCTTGAATCCAAGCCAGTTGAGCGGCATCTCGGCCAGGCGATGGATACGCGATTGACTGGCGCTCGCCTCATGCCGGCCGTCGTAGAGCGCCAGGATCTCACGCTTGACCGGGCGGGTGACGAACTCGACGTCGAGGGCCTGCGCAGGCTTTGTCACGCCCAATGTGGCTCCAAGGACGACCGCAATGGCGGCGGCCAGCGCCACGAGCACGTTCCTGCCGAATGTTGGATGCGCGGTCACGACCTCGGATGCTCCGACGCTTGGCCGGCCCTAAGGCCAGCCCCTTGGGGCGTTTCCAGCCCCCTTCCACCGCCAACGGCTGCCACGGCCCAAGACCAGCCAACGAGTTGCGTGGCAAACCAAAAACGATGACCCGGTTGTAAGACCGGTGGTCCTCAGTTGCAAAATTACGGTGGGGAGTGCAACGCTCAAACCACGGGAAAGACTAATTTCAACGCGGCCTGAACCATTGTCCGCTGGCTCTCTTGATTGTGCGCCAGCGCTGCTTTTATCATGTCCCCTTGTGTCGTGGCGCCGGCGGGGCGCCCCAGAGGCGTAAAGCATGACGGAACAACAGAAGCGGTTTCCAGAGTTCTACGTCACGGCGCCTCAGCCCTGCCCCTATCTTCCCGGGCGGCTCGAACGCAAGTTGTTCACGCACCTCACCCACGACAAGCCGCCCGATCTCATCGACCGGCTGCTGACCACCGGCTTCCGCCGCAGCCAGAACATCGCCTACGTGCCCTATTGCGAAGGCTGTCAGGCCTGCGTCTCGGTGCGAGTGGTGACGGCAGAGTTCGAGCCCAACCGGACGATGCGGCGCATCGCGCAGAAGAATTGCCGGCTGGTGGCGCGGCGCCTGCCGTCCAAGGCCACGCCCGAGCAGTTCCGCCTGTTCCGCGCCTACATCGACGCGCGTCACGGCGACGGTGGCATGGCCGACATGACCATGCTCGACTATCGCATGATGATCGAAGACACGGTGATCGAGACGTTCCTCACCGAATATCGCGAGAAGCCGGAAGGCGCGAGCGACCTCGACATCGACAGCTGGCCATTGCGCGCCGTGGCGCTGTGCGACCGGCTGACCGACGGCGTGTCGATGGTCTACAGCTTCTATGATCCGGCCGACACGGCGGCGAGTCTGGGCACGTTCATGATCCTGGAACACATCGCGTTTACCCGGCGCATCGGCTTGCCGTATCTCTATCTCGGCTACTGGATCGATGGCTCGCGCAAGATGATGTACAAGACCCGCTTCCACCCACAAGAGCGGCTCGGGCCCGACAGCTGGGAACGCGCACCGCGCGAAGGTGAGGACTGACGCGGATGCCGAGCGGCCCAAACCGCGTGGCTACTTCCACAGCTCGGTTTCGAGCTTCTCGAACATATAGGCCCACTTGGCGTTCTGGGTGTCGACCAGAACCTTGAGGCGCGCCCTCAGTTCGAGCAGCAGCGCGCAATCCGGATTGGCCGACGCCGCGCCCTCCTGGCCCATGGTCGACATGGCCGTCACCAGATCGTCGGTCTGAATGTCGAATTCCTCGATCTTCTCGTCGCGCACCAAGGGGGCGGCCTCGGTCATGAACTGCTCATGAGTCCAGCCGCGCTTCTCCTTGAGCTGTTTCAACTTCTCCTGGAAGGCCGGCTTGTTCTTTGCGTTCAAGTCGCGCAGCACGGTGGCGGATTCTTCCACCACCGCCTCGAACTCCGATTTCTGGCAGTTGGGCTCAGCGAGCGCCGGGACACACCAGATTGCGCCGGCCATCGCCAGCACGGTCCCCCGCCACATCCCTGCAACAACCCATCCCATCGGCGCCAGTGGTACCCTTGCTTGGCCGGACCAGCAAGCCGGAAGCGATCTAGAACGCCGGGCCGAACTTGTTGGAGCGTGGGAAACCCTTGGGCGCGAGGCGTCCGGCCTGAGCCCGCTCGCCCACCCACTCCTTCAGTTCGCTCCACGGCAAGGTAAATTCGCGGCCCGCGCTGTCGATCCAGGTCAACCCTTCCGACTTCTTGAACACGCGGATGTCGGACAAGGCCCCGTCCTTGAAGCGCTGCAGGATGACACCCTTGCCCCGCGTCATTTCGTTGACCTCGTCGAGCTTGAAGATGAGCATCTTGCGGTTTTCGCCGATGGTCGCCACCTGATCGCCCTCGACGGGGACGCACACGCGCGCCTCCTCCGGCTCGGTGACGTTCAGGATCTGTTTGCCCTTGCGGGTGGAGGCCACGACCTCTTCTTCCGGGACGATGAAACCGTAGGCGCCGGTGGAAGCGACCAGCAGTTTTCGCGAAGGATCGTGAACAAAGATCTCCGCGAAGTCGTGGTTCTCTTCCAGATCGACCATCAACCTCAGCGGCTCGCCATGGCCGCGGCCGCCGGGAAGCTGCGAGGCTTCGAGCGTGAAGAACTTGCCGTTGGTCGCAAACAGGATGAGCTTGTCGGTGGTCGAGGCCTTGACCGCGCGCTTCAACTCGTCGCCCTGCTTGAATTCGAGCTTGGAGAGATCGTCCTGGTGGCCCTTCAAGGCGCGGATCCAGCCCTTTTCCGACAGGATGACGGTGATCGGTTCCTTCTCGACCAGCGCGGCATCGAGATCGGCGTCGACCTCCGGCGCATCGGCAAAGGTCGAGCGCCGCCGGCCGATGGCGGACTTTTTCGAATAGCGCTCGCGCGTCGCCTTCACTTCATCGGTGATGCGCTCCCACTGCAAGTCTTCCGACTTCAGGAGCTGCTTCAGTTCGCGCCGCTCTTTCGACAGCTTGTCGTGCTCGACCTTGATCTCGACCTCTTCGAGCTTCGACAAGGCCCGCAGTCTCAAGTTCAGGATCGCTTCGGCCTGAACGTCGGTGAGCTTGAACTTGGCGATCAGCCTGGCTTTGGGATCGTCCTCGCGCCGGACGATGCGGATCACCTCGTCGATATTGAGATAGGCGATCAGATAGCCGTCGAGAACTTCGAGCCGGTGCTCGATCTTTTTCAGCCGGTGGTTCGAACGTCTGACGAGAACCTCGACACGGTGTTCGAGCCATTGGCTCAGCACATCGCGCAGCGACAGGACGTTCGGGATCTGCCCGGCGGAAAGAACGTTCATGTTGAGGCCGAAACGGACTTCAAGTTCCGTCACGCGGAACAGGCTTTCCATGAGCAGCATCGGATCGACCGTGCGGCTCTTGGGCTCAAGTACCAGGCGCACTTCTTCCGCGCTCTCGTCACGCACGTCGCCGAGCAGCGGCAATTTCTTGTCGCTCATCAGCTCGGCGATCTTTTCGACGAGCTTCGCCTTCTGCACCTGATAGGGCACTTCGGTGACGACGATCTGATAGCCGCCACGGCTCGTGTCTTCCTTCACCCACTTGGCGCGGAGCCGGAAGCCGCCGCGGCCGGTCTTGTAGGCCTCCAGAATCTGTTCGCGCGGCTCGACGATGATGCCGCCGGTCGGGAAATCCGGACCCGGGATCATCTCGACCAGCTTCTCGATCGTCGCGTTCGGATGCTTGATGAGATGCAGCAGGGCCGCGCACAGCTCATCGACGTTGTGCGGCGGGATGTTGGTCGCCATGCCGACGGCGATACCGGCCGAGCCGTTGGCGAGCAGGTTTGGAAATGCCGCTGGAAGAACCGACGGCTCCTGCACGCGGCCGTCGTAATTAGGACGAAACTCGACCGTGTCTTCGTCGATCCCTTCAAGGATGTCGGAGGCGACGTCGGTCATGCGCGCTTCGGTGTAGCGGGCGGCTGCCGGGTTATCGCCGTCGACGTTGCCGAAGTTACCCTGGCCGTCGACAAGGGGGTAGCGGACCGCGAAATCCTGGGCGAGGCGGGCGAGCGCGTCATAGATCGCCTGATCGCCGTGCGGGTGATAATCGCCCATCACTTCGCCGACGATCTTGGCGCACTTCAGGTAGCCGCCGGCCGGATCGAGCTTCAACTCGCGCATGGCGTAGAGAATGCGCCGGTGCACCGGCTTCAAGCCGTCGCGCACGTCGGGCAGCGCCCGGTGCATGATGGTCGACAGCGCATAGGCGAGGTAGCGCTCTTCCAGGGCCGTCTTCAGTTCGACGCGCTCGACCGGGTTGCCGCCGGAGCCGGGCGGCGCGGGGGGAATCGTTTTCTGGTTCATGGAGGGGTCAGTTAGCCTGCCCGCCCCCTTCGCTCAAGCGCCCGGTTGCATGGCAAAGTGGAATAACGCCGCGGCTTCAGCCTCCCAGTGGGCGGTAGCAATCTAGCCGTGGCGCGCAAGCCACGCACCGGCACTGACGGCGGGCACGGCCGCCGCGCCAGAAGCGGCCACGGCGGCGCCCGGTCTGGGCCCCGCCGCGTCTGATATTGCATGACATGTCTGATAGCCGCGCCGGAGATAAAGAAACTGGCCCGCTGCGCTCCAGCCGCCGATGGTGGCGGACCTCAGAGCGTAGCTTCGAGCATCACCAGCATCGGATCGTCTTCGATGCCGCGCGCGGTGAAACCCAGCTTGCGTTCAAGTTCGATGGTGCAGTGATTTTCGCGGCTCTCGATCGCCAGCAGCTTCTTGATGCCGCGCGCTTTCGCGTAGCCGGCGACATATTCGAGGAGCGCCGTCTCAAGCCCCAGGCCCTTGAAGTCCTCATGGACCGTGAAGGCGACCTCGGCGGTTTGGAGCGTCTTGTCGGCGGCGAGCATGGCGTTGGCGATGATCTTGTCGCCACCGGTCTTGTAGACGAGGAAGTCTTCGGTCTGGCGATGATCGACGTGGGTCATGTCGGAGATCTGCTTCTTCGACACCTTCTGGATGGCGGACAGGAAACGGAAGCGCAGATCGTCCTTGGTCACGTGCTCGAAGAACTCCGCGAGCGCCGCGTCATCACCTTCGTTTGCAGGCCGCACCGAGAAGCGGAAGCCGGTCCGCGTTTCGAGGTCTACGGTTCCATTCATCAACATGGCGCTATCCTTCGTGCTGTCGTTCCGGGCCCGGCGATTTGCCTGAAGCCCCTTAAGGGCGACAGTTATTTAGTGCTCTGAAATGTCGTGAAAAATAGACAATGCTGCATGGCAGCAATGGTCCATTTGCAGCGCGCCATTGCCGCGTTGGCGATTGATCTGGCGCATAGCCTCAAGGGCGTGCGGCGGTTCGCCCTGACGGGCCTCAGAGTCCGCTGGTCAGCGTGCTAACAAATCGTTCAACCGTGACCGGACATCGGGCAGTGTCTCGCCGCGCGGTGAGAGCACCCGGCTCTCTAAAAAGTAGCCGGTCAGCGCCAGACCGGCGCGGATGTCGGCCGCGCCGGTAGCGCCGCCGCGGCCCTTGGTGAGGAAGGCCGGCAGCGTGAGCAGCTTGTCCTTGTAAGGCTCACCCGCCGACGCCGAGACCGCCCGGCCCGACTTGGGCGACACGTAGATCAGCTGATCGTTCGATCCCGTCGCCGCGCATTCTGTGAGATCGAGGCCGAAACCCAATTCGTCGATCAGCGCCAGCTCCCAGCGCACGTAGAGTGCCGGCCAGACTGTCGGATCATCGAGGAAGCCGAGGACGAACAGTGTCACTTCATAGAGCGCCGGGTGCGGATCGCGCTCCGGCAACAGCCGCATCAGGCTCGCCATCGAGGTGAGACCGGCAAGGGCGGTCGCATCGTCCATGGCGGCCGCGGCATAGCCCCGCGTCAGTTCAAGTGTGATGTGACCCAATTGATCGGCCAGCCGCGCCTTCCACGTCGCCTCGACATGATTGCCGATCTGCAGAATGGGCCTCAGCTTGCGTGAACGCCCGCCATGGACAAGCCCCAGGTGCCGGCCGTGGTGCCGGGTCATGATCTCGGCGACCGCCGCCGTCTCGCCATGCGGCCTCACCGACAGAACGATGCCTTCATCCGTCCATTGCATGGGCCTTATTCCGCTACCTTCAGCGGAATCTCAAGTGCGGTGTCATTCATTCCGGCCCGACAGCACGGTGGCGACGAAAACTTCCGGATCGTCGCAGAACTCGCGCATCAGCCGGAAATGATCGGTGTCTTCCAGACGCACCGGTTCCAGTCCGTATTTGGTGAGACGGATAAGCTGCGCGCCGGGATACGCCATCAGGACCGGCGAATGTGTCGCCATGATCACCTGACAGATGCCGCTGTCCTCCATCCGCCGCATCAGCTTCAAAAATTCGAGTTGGCGTGCAGGCGACAAGGCTGATTCCGGCTCGTCGAAGAAGTAGATGCCCTGACGGCTGCAGCGCTCTTCGAAAAAGCGCATGAAGCCCTCGCCGTGCGAGTGGGAGAGGAAGTCCGGGGGCGGTCCACCCATCGGACCGCGGGCTGCTTCATCCAGGTAGCGGGCGACGGTGAAGAACGTTTCGGCTTTGAAGAACCAGCCGTTCGTCACTCTAGGCAGCCATGCGGCGCGCAATGCCTCTTTCAGTTCGCCGCCGCTCGCCTCGATCGCCTGCGAATGATCGACCGGCCGGTAGCCGTTGCCGCCTCCCGCATCATCGAAGCCTGCGAGCGCGGCAATGCCTTCAATGACCGTCGACTTGCCGACGCCGTTCTCCCCGACCAGGATCGTGACCGGATCCTTGAAATCGATTTCGAAGCCGTCCTTGAAGAGCGGAATGCGAAACGGATAGACAGCCGGGTCGGCAATTTTCTCAGCATCGAGCCACACGCGACGCAAGTAAGGCGCGTGCATGTTTGTCGTTTTCCTGCTGCCTCTCGCCACGCTTCGATGCCTCCGCTACAGCAGACCAATCAGACACGCTGGCCACACACTGGCAATCCTGCACCGTCAGTGTTGCTGCAGACATTCGCGCACAGCGTTAAATCCCCTGACCCTTGCCCTGCGGGCCGGAGGGGACGCGGCGCGGGTTCTGCTCGATGATGCAGGGCGCGGCGGTCGCCACGCATTCTATGCCGCCAGCGGCCGCGGGCAGGCATTTCAGCGCCCGGTCGGCGGCGATGCGCCAATTGTCGAAGCCCGGCCCCTGCTGAAGCGCGCGGCCTTTCCACTGATCGAGTGCCAGCTTCTTGGCCGCAAGCTCCGTGTCAGCGCGTGAGACATCGCTTGAAACCTGCGGCCCGCAGCGGCGCATGGCGGCCTCCGCTGGCGCGGCGAGGAGTACAGCCGCTGTGGCCGCAAGGCAGACAACATCGTTGCCCCGGCTGCGCATGTCACCTAGCCCTTCGGGAACTTGAGACCCATCTCGCGATAGCGCTCCGGATCGCTGCCCCAGTTCTCGCGCACCTTGACGAACAGGAACAGGTGCACCGGCGCGTCGTTGATCTCGCCGATCTCGCGCCGCGCCTCGCTCGAAATCCGTTTGATCGTCGCGCCATCCTTGCCGATGACGATCTTCTTCTGCCCGTCGCGTTCGACGAAGATCGTCTGCTCGATGCGGGCCGAGCCATCCTTCAGCGTCTTCCAACTCGTCGTCTCGACCGTGGTCGAATACGGCAGTTCGTCGTGCAGGTATTTGTAGATCTGCTCGCGCGTGATCTCGGCCGCGAGCATGCGCATGGGAATGTCGGTGACGTCGTCCTCGGCGTAGTGCCACGGGCCTTCCGGCACGATGGCGGCCAGATACCGGGTCAGATCGGCGACGCCGGTGCCGTCGAGAGCCGAGATCATGAACACGCGATCGAATGTCATGAGCTTGCCGATGTGCTCAGTCAGCTTCAGCAGCCGCTCTTTTTCTTCGATGCGGTCGACCTTGTTCAACACGCAGATGCGGTGCATGCGCGCGTTTTTCAGCTTGTCGATTATTCGCGCCGTATCCTCATCGACGCCGTGTGTCGCATCGATCAGCAGCACAACGGCGTCTGCGTCTTCCGCTCCGCCCCAGGCCGCATCGACCATGGCGCGGTCGAGCCGGCGCTTGGGATTGAAAATGCCGGGCGTATCGATGAACACGAGCTGGCTTTTGCCTTCGAGCGCGATGCCGCGCACCGGCACGCGCGTCGTCTGCACCTTGTGCGAGACGATCGACACCTTGGCGCCGACGATGGCGTTGACGAGCGTCGACTTGCCCGCGTTGGGCGCACCCAGCACGGCGATGAAGCCGCAGCGTTGACCGCCTGCCTCATCCGACTTCTTGCTCTTGCCTGTTTCAGGCATCGCCACCCTTACCTCTGACACCTTCGCGCTCCAAAAGCGCTGTTGCGGCCGCCTGCTCGGCAATGCGTTTCGAGGCGCCTTCACCCTGGGCCGGCGGCTTGCCGCTGATCGTCACCTCGGCGGTGAACCGCGGCGAGTGATCCGGCCCCTTGCGCGACACGACCGTATATCTCGGCAGCGACAGACCCTGCCCCTGGGCCCACTCCTGAAGCGCCGACTTGGCATCGACCGCCACTTCCGGCACCGTCTGCGATTGATCCTGCCACAGCTTGTGCACGACCGTGCGCGCTTTCTCGAACCCTCCGTCGAGAAACACCGCGCCGAGCACGGCTTCGGTCGCGTCGGCCAGAATCGTGGTCTTTTCGCGCCCGCCGCTGTCGGCTTCGCTTTCCGACAGGATCAGATGCTGGCCAAGCCCAATGGCGCGGGCAACCTTGGCGCAGGCTTCGCCTCTGACCAGCCGGTTGAAGCGGCGGGCAAGATCGCCTTCGGTCGCGTCAGGATATTGGGTATTCAGCACCTCGGCGATGGCGAGGCCCAGCACGCGGTCGCCGATGAATTCGAGCCGTTCGTTGTCGCCGCGCTCGGTCTTGCCGCCGCGCACGCTGGCGTGCGTCAAGGCCCGCTCGAGCAGCGACACGTCCTTGAAGCGATGGCCGAGCTTGGTCTCAAGCTCCTTGAATTTGCGCGGTCGCAGCATGAAGGTCCAACCGCTCACCGCACGAGGTTGAAGAACCGGCTCCAGCGGATGTCGAACGGCCAAGTCCACGGCGACCACCAGCGCAGCGCATCTGGATCATCGACGGCGGCCGAGAAAAAGATGATCTCGGCACGGCCGATGAAGTTTTCAAGCGGTACGTAGCCGACGGCCCCTCGCACGCGGCTGTCGGTGGAGTTGTCGCGATTGTCGCCCATCATGAAGTAATGGCCTTCGGGCACCTTGTAGGGCGCGGTGTTGTCGTAAGGGCCATCGGGCTCGCTATCGAGCACCTTGTACTTGACGCCATTGGGCAGCGTTTCCTCAAATACAGGGATGCGCCGCGGTGGAGCACCGTCTTCCTCGGTCAAAAACTCGCCGGCCGGTACCTTGGGAATCGCCTGACCGTTGATGTAGAGCACACCTTCGCGCATCTGGACTTCGTCGCCCGGCAGGCCGATGACGCGCTTGATGTAATCGGTCGAGTTGTCCCGGGGCAGCTTGAACACGGCGACATCGCCGCGCTTGGGCTCGGCCGCGAATACGCGGCCCGAAAACAGGTCGGGGCTGAACGGGAACGAATACTTCGAATAGCCATACGAAAGCTTGGAGACGAAGAGATAGTCGCCGATCAGCAAGGTTTCTTTCATCGAGCCCGATGGAATATTGAAGGGCTGATAGAAGAAAATCCTCACGAACATTGCGATCGCAAGGGCCTCGATCACAATGATGACTGTTTCCAGCCACTGGGACCTTTCCGCCCTCGTTCCAACACTCATTCAAATCTCCATTTCCCCGGCAAAGCGTCTGCCGGCGCATTCTCAGCGCTTGGGGTCGGCCCGCTATACCGGCTTTGCCACCCCCCTGCAATCTGACTTGCCGACACGGGATTGCCGCGCGCAACACCAACGCCCCGCCACGCGATTTGCGCCGTTCAGGTGGGTGGAAAAGCCGGTCCCTGACTTGTGCCCACAACGAACATAGCCGCCGCAGCGGCGCGACCTGCCTAGTCGCGGTCGCTCAACTCCTTGTTGCGGATCGCCGAAATGATCACCACGGCTTCGGCAAGAGGGTAGTCGTCGGTCAGCGTCAGGTCGATGCGGACCGTATGCCCAGGCGGCGTCATTTCCGCCAGGTGCCGGGCCGCGCCGCCCTTGAGTGCCAGGGACGGGCGCCCGTTTGGCGCATTGATGACGCCGATGTCTTTCAGGTGCACGCCGTCGCGGAAGCCGGTGCCCAGCGCCTTGGAGCACGCTTCCTTGGCCGCGAACCGCTTGGCCAGCGTGCTGGCGGGACGGGCGCGGCGGAAGGCGCGGGCCTGCTCCTCATCCGTGAACACGCGCTCTAAAAACCGCTCGCCGTACCGCGCGAGCGTCTTCTCGATGCGGCGGATGTCGCAGATGTCATTGCCGATGCCGAGGATCATGCCGACGCCTTGGGCCCGCTCTTGGGACGTGACTTGACGCCGTCGTCCATGGCCTTTCGCATGTCCTTGATGGCGGCCTTGAGACCGGTGAACACCGCTTCCCCGATCAGGAAGTGGCCGATGTTGAGCTCGACGACCTCGGGAAGCGCGGAAATCCGCCGCGCGCTGTCGAAGTCGAGCCCGTGCCCGGCATGGACTTCGATGCCGCGCTTGGCGGCGTATCTGGCGGCGTGTTTGAGGCGCGCGAATTCCTTTTCCGCCTTTGCCTTCTCGCCCGTCTCGATGGCGTGGCACCAGCTACCCGTATGCAATTCGACCACCGGCGCCTTGATCGATACCGCCGCATCGATCGAGGCTTCAGACGGCTCGATGAACAGCGACACGCGGATGCCGGCCCGCGCCAACTGGTCGACATAGGGCACGAGGTAGTCGTGACCGCCGACGACGTCGAGGCCGCCTTCGGTCGTCCGCTCGGTGCGCTTCTCCGGCACCAGGCAGGCGGCATGGGGACGGATGCGGGTAGCGATGTCGAGCATCTGGCCTGTCGCCGCCATCTCGAAATTGAGCGGCTTGGAAATTTCAGCCTTCAACCGCTCCATGTCGGAATCGGTGATGTGGCGGCGATCCTCACGCAAATGCGCGGTGATGCCATCGGCACCGGCCTCGATGGCGAGAAGCGCGGCGCGGACGGGATCAGGACGAGGGCCGCCGCGCGCGTTACGCAGCGTTGCGACGTGGTCGATGTTGACGCCAAGGCGAAGCGCCTTCGCGGAGCGTGCTGTTGCCATGATCGAGACGACTTTTCAGAGGGCGCCGGAGAGGCCGCCGGCAGAGAAGGCCCTGCGGCGCTTCTTCTGAAACACGCGCACGGCCCGGCGCATAGGATAGTAGCTCGTCGCGGCCGCAATCAAGCCGATCAGTGTCGAACCGGCCAGCATTTGCCAGGCAATGGGCGTGAGGTTAACGACCGCCGCATCGAGCTTCTCGGGCGAAGGCTCACGCAGCGTCTCGCCGATGACGTTAGCGCCCATCGCGATCTGATCGGCGGCCGCCGCCGGGTCGTTCCCAAGCATCCAGGCGCCCGAAATATACGAGACCGTCCAGATCGCCGGCCAGCTCAACGGATTGCCGATGAACGTGCCGAGGAACGCCGCCGGAATGTTGACGCGCAGCATGAGGGCCAACACACCGGCGAGCGCCATCTGGAAGCCCAGAAACGGCGTACAGGCGGCAAACACGCCCAAGGCGCAGCCGAGCGCGACCTCGTGCGGCGTCGCCCTCAGCCGAATGCTCCGGCGCCAATAGTAGTTCAAACGCTTGAGCCAGCGCGGCCGCGCCCTGGGACGGGCATCCTCCAGGCTATAGGCAGCGGCTGTGGCTATCGTCTCGTGCACGTGTCACACGGTTCCTTGCCGCGGCATGCGGCGCAAATCGCATTGCAACATATAGCTCACTCGAAGAACCTTTCCACCTTGGCAACGATCGGCCGGGCCCTGAGACCTGTGATGATGTGGTTCAGATGCACCAGGTCGAACACCTCGACTTCAATGTGTATGACCGTGAAGTCAGCGGCGCGCCTGACCATCTTCACATTGTCGATGTTGCCGCCGCTTTCACCGATGATGCGGGCGATATCAGCAAGCGATCCAGGCGCATTGACGGCGGTCACGCTGATCCAGGCCGGAAACTTCTGCGGATTGTCGGGGTCGATGTCCCACGTGACGTCGATCCAGCCCTCATGCTCATGTTCTTTCAAACGCGGCGAGTGAATCTGGAAAATGCGGATGCCTGCGCCCGGCGTCATCACGCCGATGATGCGGTCGCCGGGCACGGCGCCGCCCGGCTCGAAAATCACCGGCAGATCGCCATTCGGGCCCTTGAGCGAGATCGCCGATTTGTTGTCGTCGTCTTCGGAACGGAACTTGAGGCTCATCACCTTGTCGATGTTGAACCAGCCCTCCTGGCTCTGCGCCCGGCCGAAACGGCGTGACGGCTTGTAGCCGCCCTCCGCCGGCTTCTCGATGTTGAGCAGCGCACCCATCACATCGTCGAGCGCGATCGTGCTGCGGCCGACGCCGGCCAGCAGTTCGTCGACCGATTTGACGTTGAACCGCGCAAGTTGGGCTTTGATCTTTTCTTCCGAATAATCGACGTCGCTGTTGGCGAGCGCCGCGCGCACCAGTTGCCGGCCAAGTTCGATGTAGCGTTTGCGCTCCGCCTCGCGCGCCGCCCGGCGGATGGCGGCCCGGGCCCGTCCCGTCACCGCGAACGCTTCCCACGACGGCGGCCGCACGTGTGACTTCGACGTTTCGATCACCACTTCGTCGCCATTGCGCAGGCGCGTGTCGATCGGCACATGGCGGCCGTTAATGAAGGCGCCTACCGCCTCGTTGCCGATATCGGTATGGACCGCGTAAGCGAAATCGAGCGGCGTCGCCCCGCGCGGCAGCGCGATGAGCCGGCCTTTCGGCGTGAAGCAGAACACCTGATCGTGGAACAATTCGAGCTTGGTGTGCTCGAGAAATTCCTCGGGGTTCTCGGCCTGCAACAGACCCGAGATCATGACGCGCAGGTGCCCGTAAGGACTATCGTCCCGCAACTCAGATCCGGTCCGCTTGGCGCCGTTGACCGCCTTGTCCGGCAACACGCCGGTGCCCGCGACCTTATAAAGCGCGTGCGCGGCAATGCCGAATTCGGCGACGCGGTGCATGGCGCGCGTGCGAATTTGCAGTTCGACGCGCTGATGACGCGGCCCGTACACCGTGGTGTGGATCGACTGGTAGTTGTTGCGCTTGGGCGCGGAGATGTAGTCCTTGAATCGCCCAGGCACCGTGCCCCATGTAGTATGGACGATGCCGAGCACGCGGTAGCAATCCTCGATCGTATCGACGATCACGCGGAAGCCGTAGATATCCGAGAGCTGCTCCAAGCTGATCTGCTTGTGCTCCATCTTGCTCCAGATGGAGTAGGGCTTTTTCTCGCGGCCAAAGGTTTCCGCCTTCAAGCCCGCGTCCGACAGTTTGCGGGCCAGGGCCTGTCGGATTTCCTCGACCAGTCCCTTGTTGCGGCCGCGCAGTTCGTCGAGCTTTTCTGTGACGGCCTCGTAGGCTTCTGGATGCAGCCAGCGGAAGCCCAGGTCCTCCAGTTCCTCGCGTACCGTCTGCATGCCCATGAGACCGGCGAGCGGCGCGTAGATTTCCAGCGTCTCTTCGGAGTTGCGCGCCCGGCTCTCGGACTTCATGTGCTCCAGCGTGCGCATATTGTGCAGCCGGTCGGCGAGCTTGACCAGCAGCACGCGGATGTCGGTTGAAATGGCGATCAGGAGCTTACGGAAATTCTCCGCCTGCTCGGCCTTTTTCGAAACCAGATCGAGACGTTTGATCTTGGTGAGGCCATCGACGAGGCTGCCGATTTCAGGTCCGAACATCTGGTCGATCTCGGCTCGCGTCGCGTCCGTATCCTCAATCGTATCGTGGAGCAGCGCGGTGGCAATCGTCGCATCGTCGAGCTTCAGATCGGTCAGGATCGCCGCGACTTCGAGAGGATGGGAAAAATAGGGCGCGCCGGACGCACGCTTCTGGTTGCCGTGCGCCTTCATGGCGTAGACGTAGGCGCGATTCAGCAGCGCTTCGTCCGCCTTGGGATCGTACTTCAGAACGCGTTCAACGAGCTCGTATTGCCGCATCATGGGCCGCCGCACTCCCTCTGGGCGGCAAGCGTAGCCGAAGATGTGCCGCGGCCGAAAGGCCGCGACGACGCAGTTTCATCGATTTTCAGCAATCAGTTGAGGTGTTAGCGCAACCGATCGCGCGGATCGCGATCGCGGTCGCGCTCGCGGGGGCCGCCGCCGGAACCGATGTTGGCCGAGGGCTCTAGCGGGGTCATGCTTTCCAGTCCGCGCAGCAGCTGCTCCTCGGTCATCACATCGACCTGGGTGTCGCTCGACAGATCGTCCCGGCCGAGCTGGGGCGGACGGCGGTCGGGCGGCAGCAGCGGAGCTGCGACCGATTCCGGTTCGTCGACTTCGGTGTTCTTCTGGATCGAGGCGATCAGCGTCTCCTTGAGATCGTCGGGCGCGATGGTGCGTTCGGCGATCTCGCGCAGCGCGATGACGGGGTTCTTGTCGTCATCGGGCTGAATCGTGACGGCGCTGCCGTTAGCGATCGAGCGGGCGCGGTGAGCGGCCAGCAGAACGAGCTCGAAGCGGTTGGGGATTTTATCGACGCAATCTTCGACGGTGACGCGGGCCATGGGCTTGGACGTCCTTCCTGGAACAGCTCAGAGGATTGATAGTTCGACGGTGTTCGCGTTTGCAGGTTTGCGCATAAACAAAAAAAGGCGGGCGCGCCTTTTGGGCCGCCGCGCATTCGTTGTTGCTTTTGTGCCATGAGTTTCGCGTCAGCGCAAGTGCATTGCACAATCGCTCGCCAAGGCTGTGATCGCCGGTGAAGCGCCCCACTTTTAGTTCCTCTAGACCTGCCAAAATGGCCGGGCTTTCCTGGGCGAAAACGCCGCGTTCGTACCAACTAAGTAAAATATTGGAATGATTACCCGTTTCGAGAGCAATCTGTTATTCGGAAGCCGGGGTTTTTAACGCCTTGGCTCTGTTGCACTTCTAAGTCGTTATTGTTGCTCGACTGACGGCTTTGTGTGCGCCCGGACCGCTGTCGGCCTCCCCCTTAACGGCGGTTTCATCGCCGTCCGGCGCTATCTAAGGTGACCCGATGTATTTCTACACGACTGAGCGGATTGGACTCTTCATCGACGGCGCCAACCTCTACGCCACCGCCAAATCCCTGGGCTTTGACATTGACTACAAGCGCCTGCTGGGCCTGTTCCGATCCAAGGGACAGTTGATCCGCGCGCTCTACTACACGGCTCTGGCCGAGGAGCAGGAGTACTCCTCGATCCGCCCGCTCATCGACTGGCTCGACTACAACGGCTTCACCATGGTGACCAAGCCGACCAAGGAATTCGTCGACACCGCCGGCCGCCGCAAGATCAAGGGCAACATGGACATCGAGCTGACCGTCGATGCCATGCGGCTGGCGGAAACCCTCGACCACATTGTCATCTTCTCCGGCGACGGCGATTTCCGCAGCCTGGTTGCCGCCCTGCAGAGAGCCCGTGTGATAACTCAAGCTCATTAGGCGATGGCACACGATGAGTGGCCCTGTTCAGCCATTTGACGCGCTTTTTTCGAGTTTCGAGTCTGAGGACGCCGATTAGGCCGCTGTATGGGTCTCTGTGGAGACTATTTGCGCCGCAAACGAGCAGTCGCAACCGCCGCTTCATGCCCTCATCGCTTTGATCAGGCCGGGTACGCCGAGGATCGCCATCACGCGCATCATGTTGTAGGCGAGAATGTGCAACGCCATTTCGGTCGCGACGTGCTTCATTGTTTTCATCTTGAAATGGGTCGCACCCATCCATGCCTTGAGGGTGCCGAATGTGTGCTCGATTGTTTTGCTCCGTAATGGGATCTTCGCAGGATCGTCATCGAGTCGCTTCTGGACGCGATCAAGGATAGCCTCATGTTCCCACCGCTTAACTCGGCGCTCCTTGCCCGTCGTGCATTTGGCTTTGACCGGGCACAGCCCGCAAACGTTCGTCCAATAATTACGCAGTTTCCGACCGTCTTCCTCATTCGTGTAGTGATAGGTTAGCCATTCGCCGGCTGGGCACAAGTAGGCGTCCTTGTCGGCATGATAAATGAAATCGGCTTTGTCGAACCGACCTACAGCGGCGGCATTGGAGGTGTGTGGCTTCGAGACGGTAACGGCGATACCGTCCAACTCGCAGGCGACGATCTCCTCGCCCTTGTAGTAGCCCTTGTCGGCGATGGCCTCGATTGAATCACTTGCCATCACGTCCTTGGCGGCGTGGGCCATCATCGATAAGGCGTCTCGGTCGTAGCCGTGGTTCGTCACCTCGTGCGCGACGAGCAGATGATGCTTGGTTTCTACGACGCACTGCACATTGTAGCCGACGACGCGCGGCTGCTTGCTGGTCGTTGCCATTGCGCGTGCATCTGGGTCGGTCAACGAGACTTGCGTCTCACCGGTCGTATCCATTCGCTGTTCAATGGCTCGCAGATTGGCGGCCTCCTTCTTAAAATGGGCAAGCTTCTTGTTGACGCGAGAAATCCGCGCCTCGGGCATCACCATGCCGGTCTTTTCCATGACTTCGTCGGCACGATCGAGTTCGCCCATATAACGCGTGATTTCCGCATCGATCTCGCCCATTCGGCGCCGGAGCTTCTCGCGCGTAAAACTCCGTGCCTTGGCGTTGACGGCTTTGAACTTGCTACCGTCGATGGCGACGATGCTCGCGTCTAACAGGTCGATATCGCGGCAAAGCGCGACGAATTGGCGGCAAACCTCGCGGATAGCCGAGCCGTTATTCCTGCGGAAATCGGCAATTGTTTTGAAGTCTGGCTTGAGGCGACCCATCAACCAGATGAGTTCGAGGTTGCGCCCGCACTCGCGTTCTAATCGGCGCGATGACTGAACTTGATTGAGATATCCGTACAGGTAGAGCTTGAGCATCGTCGAAGGGTGATAGCCGGGCCGACCAGTTGCCTCCGGCTCGACGTTGAAGCCAAGCACCGCCAAATCCAGAATCCCGACGAATGCGTCGATCGCGCGAACCGGGTTTTGTTCGTCGACGTAATCGTCAATGCATGCCGGAAGTAGAGATGTCTGATCCCGGTCCAAACCTTCAATGAAGCGCGCCATGGAAGCCCCCGCTACTATGCGGGAATCATATCATGCTTCGCCGGGAACGACCCGAAAGCCGTCGCGTTTTCACACAGCCTCCAGAGTTTGCAGACATAGCGCACGTGGATCGGCCCAACTCTTCTGGCGGCAGCAGAAAGTCCGAATGGGATTCAATAGCGAACTTGGACCGGTCTTCTGTCATGGGGCTGACAAATAGTTGGGGGACTAGGATTCGAACCTAGACAGGTAGACCGGTTTTCCCTAGCGAACGTCCGCTCTCCGCCCAGAAGTGGTAGCGTCAGCTACGCGCTTCAATGCCAGCTCGAATTTTAGACAGCGCTACTCCGCGACTTCCTGGGCGGAGCGAAGGTAAACGATGCCGTCGACCTTATTCGCGGCGTAGCGCTTGAAGCCATTGCCCTTCATGAAGATGATGAGGTCTTTTCCTCCCTCATCGGCAAAGGCCATGCGACCATCATTGTAAACGCGCCAGGCTACAACCTTCGCCATCACGGGGAAGGTCGCAGCGCATTTGCCGCCATCCTCGAAAAATGTCAGCTTGTAGCCCTGCTCAACCTTGTCCTCGAACAGGGCGACAGTGCAGCGGTCATCGTCCTTGTTCGCCATGACGCCGACATCACCCAGCATCTCCCGCACCTTGCCGGGCGGGGCGAGCTTTCCGGCGGCAGCAACAGGTGCAGCGGCGGCAACAAGCAGGCTTGCGGCGATAAGGCAGGCTCTCATGGCACCCTCACACAATTATGATCGACAGTTCAATGTCCCGTTTTTCTCACAGTCAATATCGATATCATAAATCTCGTCCGCATGGCGCGCCGCTCCAGCCTTCGCGCTGCCTCATCGGTGCCGTCCGCCGCCACCACCATGCCGGCATCGTTTGAGTTGAGCATCGGCATGACCCGCTCCTTTGGCGCGACTGTGCAGATATTCCAGACATCCCTGGACGGTGCTGATCAGATATCAGATCGAATCAAGTGCAATACCGCTCTTACGTGATGAGCGGACACAGCTGTAATCAGAAGGGGACACTGAGCCGCGATTTGGTCTCACGTTAGCGGGAATACGCGCCCCTGCGTGTTCTCAGTCGTCCAATCTACTTGAGCACACTTACGTGCAACCGCTCTCACGTCCATGCAGCTATTTGCGTTTTTTCAACAACTTACGGTCCGGTCATCTCCATCTTTCTGCTTATGGTCTGGACGGCATGGGTCGCGAAGCCCAGAATCTCAACTTCCGATTCTTTCCTAGTCGCTCCATCTGCCAGCACAAACGCCTTCGGCCATANNCGACTTCGAGGCCGATTTGCGCGCCTCCCGCATTGTTGGTTGCGCGTATGCTGAAGAAGGTCCTGGCGGAGAGAGACTGCCCTGGATTGCTCTTGTTGCTGAGAAGCCGGAGCCGCTCATAAGAGCTTTCAGGACGTTCAAAATGTGGACTGATTTAACGGGACCCGGCGCACTCGATGTACACATTGTTCACTCTGGCCAAGGCTACGATATCGCTATCGGTCCTGACACTCAGCACTTGATATGGCGGATGCGAGGCATCGACCGCACCGCCGAACGGCAAGCCATGAGTCTGAGCTACATTAAGCACATCGATACGCGGCATCCGCTCTTCGATATGCTTGAAGAATACAGCAAGCAACCCATTGCTCCTGTCATCTTTACCGGCGTGACGGTTTCAGCCCCCCTCGGGCTCAACGCTGTGCCCACACCTGGCACAATTAGACCCGTTCCTAATTTTCCTTCACTTCGACTGCTGTCTCTACCTATAAACCGAAGCGCGAGTGAGGCTGCGGCCAAATCGGTGCTCGGCGCACTGATGCGCAAACCACAAAAAGATGAGTTGGAGAGTTCAAGAAAGAATTACGTCGAGCACACCACTTCTCCGTCCGCCGTTTCAGAACGACGTGAGCGGATACTTTGGTCGATCTTCCCAGCGTCGATCCACGCCCTTCGGAAGAACTCCCAGAACACGTCGAGAGTAGCTGAGCTCGCAACCAAGGGCTTCCGCACTTGGCAAATTGAGCAGGCGGTCATCCACTGTTATGTTTGGCAGCTTCTCAATCCCACCCAACGTCAACGTCTTAAAAAGTCTGGTGACTACGGCGAAATGTTGGACAACTTTGTCGAGTTCGTGTTGCCGGATTTCTCGGTCCTGTTGGCCGACGAGACCGCGATCCTTGGCCAAGCGACGCGCGACCTCCGTCACTTGCTACGAGAATTGGGTGTTCGGAGCCCACCCCAAGAAGTGAGCGACGCACAGGTTCTCCTTGCAGGAAAAGGCTATGGTGGCGAGGCGCCCCCACCATGACCACACAACCTTATCCGCGCCTTTCCCTTTTCGTTAGCTCCACGATTGAAGAGTGTTCTGTAGAACGTACGTGCGCTCGGAAGGCAATCGCGTCCTTTGGCTTCGAGCCAATCCTTTTCGAGGCAATAGGTGCCAGACCTCACCCGCCTCGATCCGTTTATTTGGAGGGGCTTCAGCGTTCGCATATCTGCATCATCATATGGAAGGACAGCTACGGCTACATCGACCCTTCGTTTGATCAGAAAATTTCTGGCATCGAAGACGAATACCGCCGCGCTGTAGAGTACGGCCACGATATCCTGCTCTACATTGCTAAGGCAGCCGCGGAGCGG
>CXWK01011127.1_pt1 | contig 32186 bp, 27 predicted proteins | sample 590851 | NCBI WGS metagenome assembly CXWK01 (sample SAMEA3498364, study PRJEB10139) | wastewater metagenome | biome: wastewater treatment plant; material: activated sludge | place: Denmark | collected 2014-08-01
CTCATCCAACTAATTATGAATATATAAAATCGATCGTGGATATTGATGAATACATTGATTATCAAATCGCACAAATCTACGCGGCAAATGGCGATTGGCCCGGATCAAACATGAAGTTGTGGCGTGAAAGAGTTGAAGGCTCTAAATGGCGCTGGATGATTTATGATCTTGATTTTACATTTGGCGGAAATGCACAGGGCTTAGCAACAACAAATACGCTTGCACAAGCAACGGCAACAAATGGTCCTGATTGGCCGAATCCGCCATGGTCTACATTAATGTTAAGAAAGCTTCTTGATAATCCTGATTTTAGAAATGAATTTATACAACGCTTTGCCGCACATGTTAATACCACGTTTGAGCCGAATCATGTTTTAGCAGTGATAGATAGTATGGCAAACAATATTGCAGCAGAAATTCCAAGACATATGGATCGATGGCCGCAATCAATTTCTTTTGGCGATACATGGCAGGAACTTATTGATCTGATGAGAATCTTTGCTGTTGATAGACCAGAAAATGCCAGAGGACATTTTTATTCTAAGTTCGGTATAAGCGGATCAAGTTCTTTGGTTATCAGCAGAAATAATCCGGGATGGGGAAAAATATTTACTAACACTGTTGAAATAAAAAACAACGGATCAACAAATATTTTCTTTAAAGATATACCCATCCACATAAAAGCATTACCAATGCCGGGTTACAGGTTTGTGCAATGGCAAGGAATATCAAGTTCTACATCACCAGAAATTTTTGTTGTTCTTACTACAAACTCAGCACTAACAGCAGTATTTGAGTCTGCAGAATTAACAGTTACATCTATTGTTATAAATGAAATTAATTATAAATCTTCTGCGGTGTTTGATACAGAAGACTGGATAGAATTTTATAATCCGGATAGTGATGCGGTTGATATTTCCGGATGGAAATTTGTTGATGATGATATTGCAAATCAGTTTACCTTTCCCATCGGAACAATTATTGGAGCAGCTGATTATTTGGTTCTTTGCAGAGACACAGTAAAATTTAAACTACTTTATCCAAATAAAAATAAAGTTTTGGGAAATATAAGTTTTGGATTAAGCAGCGATGGTGATCACATTATGTTAAAAGATAATTTCGGTAATCTGGTAGATGAAGTTACTTATTCATCAAGCGGATTATGGACTCCATTACCAAACGGTAACGGACCAACATTGTCATTGGTAAATCCACAGATGGATAACACGCTTGCAGAAAGCTGGAGAGCCTCAGGATTTTCTGGTACTCCTGGATACCTGAATGATATTTACACAAAGACCGAATTAGAAAATGATCTTGTTCCAACAGAATATGTTTTATATCAGAATTATCCGAATCCATTTAACCCAAGCACGAGTATTCAGTATGCAATAAGCAGTAAGCAATTTGTAACACTTAAAGTTTATGATTTACTTGGTAGAGAAGTTGTGACTCTTGTTAATGAAGAAAAATCAGCAGGCGCTTACAATGTACAATTTACAATTAACAACCTGCCTGCCGGTAGGCAAGGTGTACAATTAAGTTCCGGAATTTATTTTTATCGTTTGCAGGCAGGTAGTTTTGTTGAAACTAAAAAGATGATTTTGCTTCGATAAAAAAACAACAAAAATATTTACTGTGTTGTTAATTGATTTTGTTAACAATAAAAACATTTGACAACATTTTTTCTATTATTTAACTTCAACAATAATTTTTCCTTCAATCTGTTTTCCATTAATTAAACATCTTATGCATAATGAATTTTAGAATGATAAAAACAATTATTTATTCTTTTTTACTTATTCAATCTATTTTATTTGCACAAACAGATTCGATACAATTATCAAATCAATATACTCTGGCTGATACAGTTAAGGCAAATGAATATTTTAACGTTGGTAAATCATATCAGGATAAATCAAAATATGATAGCTCGATAACAGCTTTTAGTGAAGTTGAAAAAATTTACGCAGAATTATTAAAAAATTACGATGACAAAAGACTGTGGTTAAAATTGATTCAAGCCAAAAACTATTTGGGCTATAATCTTTGTTATCAGGGTTTATATGATAAATCAATATTGTATCTGGAAGAGGCTGAAACATTATGTAAAGAAAAGCTTGGTTTAGATAATAAGACTGCCGCTCAAATATATCAGGCAAAGGGTATATATTATGATTACACAGATGATCTAAATAAATCGATTGAAATGTTTTATAAAGCACTTGAAATCCGAATAAGAATTTTTGGAGAAGAGCATTCAGATGTTGCAGACACTTACAACAGTATTGGTATTATTTATTCTAAAAAATCAAACCGGGATAAAGCTCTTGAATATTTCACCAGATCACTTAATATAAAGAAAAAAGTTTTGGGTGATGAACACTCTCACACTGCTGCTGCTTATAACAATATTGGAATTAATTATTATGAAAGGGGTGATTACGGAAAAGCTTTGGAGTATTATTATCAGTCCCTAAGTATAAGATTAAAGACGATAGGTGAAATGCATCATTTAACCGCCTCAAGCTACAATAACATTGGTAACTGTTTAAATGAAATTGGTGAATTTGATAAAGCGGAAGAAAATCATTTGAAAGCTCTGGAAATAAGAAAAAAAGTACTTGGCAAAGATCATGATCTTGTTGCAACAAGTCTTACAAATCTTGGTTTAACAAGCTGGAGAAAAGGTGAATATGACAAAGCTCTAGAGTATCTTTATTTGTCAATGAATATTCGACTAAAAAAACAAAAGGCTAATCATTCTGATATAGCTATGAATTATATGAACATTGGAGTAATGCACAAGGCTAAAAATGAGCTTGATAGCGCTATCAGTTACTGTAATAAAGCTATAGAAATATTTAAAAGTACCGGGGATTTAAAATCAGTTAATGTATCTAAGGTTTATCAGAACATAGCCGAAACTTATTTAGCAAAAGAAAAACATGATTTGTCATTATCAGCAATTCAAAATTCTATGCAGGCTATAGTTTTTGACTTCAATGATGATAACATTGAATCAAATCCTAAGTTTGATTTAATTTTATCTGAAGTTCAATTACTAAGTGCCTTAAAAATAAAATCTAAGAATTATACAGCTCTAAGTTTAAGTAATGATTTGAGTGAGGCTGATAAAATAAAATATTTAACAAAATCATTGTTCTTAACAGAACTTGCTGATTCACTTATCGATAAAATGTTGGCTGGATTTAAAAATGAAAATTCAAAATTATTCTTAGGTGAAAAAACAAAATCGATATTTGAGCAGGGAATAGAAGCTTCGTATCTGCTTTACAAATTAACAGGCGACACCCAATACCAGGAAAAAATATTATATTTTATCGAAAAAAGTAAAGCTGCTGTGTTGCGACAGGGGATAATTGATTCAAGAGCTAAAGTATATTCTAACATTTCACCTGATATTTTTGAGAAAGAAAAAATATTAAAAGAAGATCTGCTGTTTTACGAGGCAAAATTAAAGGCTGATCTGGTTAATTACGATAAAAAGGATAGTTTGAAAATCAGTAAAAACCAGAGCATAATAAGTAAACTTAAAATGGATTATGAAAATTTGATTTTAAAAATCGAAAAAGAATATCCTGCTTATTATAAACTAAAATATAAAACTAAAATCTCAACATTAGAGCAAACTCAAAAAGTGTTACCAACCAACACGATGCTTATTAATTACTTTGTTGGTGATAAATCAATTTACATTGCAACAATTAGTAGCAATAATTTTTATATTACTATGGTTAGCAAGCCGGATGATTACAACCAATCCATAAATGATTTTTATTCTTCAATTAAAAAAGCAGAAACAAATAATTTTATAAGTAGCTGTAATAAAATTTCTGATATTCTCTACTCTCCAATTAGTCCATTTATTTCCAAATTCGAAAATCTTGAAATAATTCCAGATGATCTACTGTACAAGATACCGTTTGAAGTGTTGTTTACTGAATCACAATCCTCTGAAACGAAAAATTTTTCCAATTTGAATTACCTGATTAATAAATTCAATATTAAATATCATTATTCTGCAAATCTTTTGATAAGCTCACAGATTGATGAATCAATGACTGAGAGCAAGGGTTATTCAAAAAACTTTATCGGCTTTGCCCCGGTTTTCTCTAAAAACAATTCATTCGGTTATACAATTACAAATAACAGTTCATCTAATCTGCTTGTCGGTAATGATGAAGTTTTAAGATCAGTATCTGTTGATGGGAAAAATTATAATGAATTAAAGTACAGCGAATGGGAAGTTAATTCTATAATTGATCTTTTCAGTAAAAATAATTCTTCAAGTTTTAACACAGCATATTTTTATGCAGATGCAAAAGAAGATTCGTTCAAGGCAAATGCTAAAGATTATAAAATTGTTCACATTGCCTCGCATAGCTTTATGAATGCTGATCAACCAAATTTATCAGGAGTAATCTTTGCACAGCCTCAGGATTCTGTTTTTAATAATGATGGAATTTTATTTTCAGGAGAAACTTACAATCTTGATTTAAACGCTGACCTTGTTGTTCTCAGTAGTTGTGAAAGTGGACTTGGTAAACTTTTTAAAGGCGAAGGTATGATAGCTCTTACTCGTGGATTTTTATATTCCGGAACTAATAATATTATATTTTCACTATGGAAAATATCTGATAAACACACAAGCGAATTGATGGTTGAGTTTTATAAGCAAATTATTTCCGGTAAATCTTATTCGGAATCTTTGAGACAGGCAAAATTAAAGTTGATTAATAATCAGGTTACAGCAAGACCAAGATCGTGGGCGGGATTTATGCTAATTGGGAGAGACTAAACGAATGGGAACACGGATTTAACGGATAAAACTGATCGGGACAGATTAATATCTGTTTAAATCCGTTTAATCTGTTCTATCCGCGTGCTATTGCCCTCGTACAAAATAAAATTTACCCAAATAAAGTACTTCAATTTCATCTTCAATGCGCCAATAATATAATCCGGATTTCTTAAATTCATTTTGGTTTACGGAGAATGAATACTCGGGAAAATTATCTGGAGAAACTTTTGAAGTAAATATTATATCATCATCGTTATTCATTATTACTAAATTAACCGGAATATTTTCATTCATCAGCCATTTAAATAACACAGGTTGTTTTAAATATTTCTCACTGTTCTTTGGTAGAATAACTGTATTAACTAAAATATTTCCCGAGCGTACACTCTCATTTATCCATTCTTCGTAATATGGATTTGTATAGAACGCCGGGCCAGTGAGACTTGCTAATAATTCGGATTCTTTTTGCTCTGGGTCTATTTCATCTTTTGGCTGTAATGGTTCTTGTTCAACAAATTGTTTAACAGAATCCTTGCCATCATCAGCAAGTATAGATTCTGTATTACTACTGCTGTTTGGATTGTAAAACACAAAAACCAAAACAAATATTAAAACAATAGCTGCAAAAGCAATTCCCGCTCTTGCCGGATTTACAAATCCAGTAAATATTTTATCTGTAATACTTTTAGCACTTTCTTTTTCAACCGCACTGGTTTTTTGCAAGAGAGCGGAGCCTTCATTCTTAATAAGATTTAAAGCATCCTCTGCTGCTCTCAATTCTTTAAAGCAATCATCACACTTAAAATAATGCTCTTCAAATTTTAAGTTTTCATCTTCAGAAAGTTCATTCATCAGATATTTGCTTATTAAGTCTTCTCTATTTTCTAAATTACATTTCATTATAAATTGTGTCTTTCTAATATCTATTTGCCAAAAGTGTCGGGATATTGAAAATAATTTTTCTTTTTTAATTCTTTTAACAAAAGTTTAAGGGCATAATTAATTCTTTCGCTTACTCGTCGTTTTTTAATACCTACTTTTTTAGCAATTTCATCAATTGATTGTTCTTCATAAATCCTTAGTAAAATAACCTCTTTATATTTATCATCAAGTGAAGAAAGTGCGGATCTTATTATTTCTTTTTTTTCGTGATCCAAAAATTCCATTAATGGATTTGTAAACGATTCCAGTTTATGATGTTTATCAATATCTTCAGTTGAATTTGTCTTGGTAAGATTTCTGAAATAAAGCGCCACAATGTTGCTTACTATTCCTGCAATATATGCTTCAAGCGGCTTGTCTTTGGATGGATCAAATCCGCCTTTTCTTAAACTGACTAAAATTGCCTGACGTGCTTCACTAATAATATCTTTCAGATCGTCAGAAGAAATATTTCCTCTTAATCTTGCACGAACAAGAAATTCAATCCTTTCTTGAAAATGTAAAAACAAGCGATTTTCCGCATCGGTATCACCCGAAACAATTTTGTCTATTAAGGATTTTTCATTCAGTTCAAATGCCATAACGAAATATTATCAACAAAATGAAAAATCCCAAAAATAGTTTTCAATATTTCCTGACAATCTGCAAATAAGAGATAGAATAACTACTAAAACCAGAATCAATAAAAGGAATTTTATGAAAATCATTTACACAATTTTGTTGCTTGTTCTTTTAACCATGTCTTTTATTAAAGCTCAATGGAAAACGACAGTAGAAGAAAATAATATCATATCGGCTGCACCTGCTGCTCAAAATTACCCCTCGCTGGCATTTGATAGAAAAGGAGGATTCTTTGTTGCCTGGACAGATAGCCGCAATTCAGCAACGGGAAATGATATTTATATCCAGAGATTTGATAGTCTTGGGAATACATATTTCCCAGATAATGGTATTCCTGTTTGTATCGCAGATGGAAATCAGCAATATCCATGGGCAGTTACTACAACTGACAGCTGCATAATTATTTTTTGGTATGACGAAAGAACTAACTATACCAACTCAACAGATCTTTATGCGCAAAAATTAGATCTTGATGGAAATCCACTTTGGGATTTGAATGGCGTGCCGGTCAGTCAGTACAACGATCCAACACCCGGAGCATTATCTGAATATTGTGTTCTTTCGGATAATAATGGCGGTGCTTATGTAAGCTGGACAAGATCTTATTATGGTTATGGACAACTTCGTGCTCAAAGGATTGACACAAATGGAAACATTTTGTGGGATTCAACAGGAGCCATTTTAACTGATGGTGCTGTTGATACACGAAGTCCGAGAATGGTAAAAAGCCCAATGGGAATTTCTGTTGTTTATAGACATAGTGGAGGAGGATATTCAATATATTTTCAGATCGTTGACTCCACTGGCAATTTAAAATTTCCTGCACCGGGAAAATCTATTGAAGTAAATGGTCCTCAAGGTCCAACCAGCATTACTATGGCAGATACAGCAAATGGTGAAGCCGTGGTGATTGGATGGTCTGTTGGTGGATCAGGCTTAGATGGAAATTTATTTGTTCAGGCAGTAGACACTTCTGGGAATAATCTTTGGGGAGATAATCATGTTGTAATCAATAATGTTCCCGGAGGGCATACAGAGTTTAAGATTATCAGAAGCAGAACCAGTTCAGATTATTATTTAGTCTGGAAAGATGGAAGGAGAATTAATGTTGCTTATGATATTTATGCGCAAAAACTTAATAATCTTGGTCAGCCTCAATGGACGCCCAATGGAATTAAAGTAAGCGGGACCCCCTATACTTTTACAAACACAAGTATATCAACAAATAATAATGGTGTTTATGTCTCATGGTCTGAAACCAGTAATCCTCAAGGGGTAGGTATATATGCACAAAGAATAAATCCAGACAGCTCTTTTGCCTGGCAAAGTAATTCTGTTAGACTAACTGACCAATTTGTTAATGCTGGAATAGTAACATTAAATCCCGATATAGATAATGGCGGAGCTTTTGTGATTTTCTCGTATGCCGGCCCGCCATCTGGAACTGGTGAAAACTTGTACGCTAAATACATTGGTGCAAATGGATTGCTTGGCGGAGTTACATCAATAGAGGATGTGCAAGGCACACAACCAAGTGATTTTGATTTATCACAGAATTACCCCAATCCATTCAACCCAAGTACAAAAATAAGCTGGCAGTTGCCGGTCAGCGGTCATCAAACACTTAAAGTTTATGATGTTCTTGGTAACGAAGTTGCAATATTGGTTGATGAATTCAAAGCAGCAGGAATTTATGAAGTTAATTTTGATGCCGGCAGTCTATCAAGCGGAGTGTATTTCTATATACTTCAATCTGGAAATTTAGTTGTAACAAAAAAAATGATTCTGATGAAATAATATAATTTATATCTATCATAATTGAGGCTTAACAATGAAAACAATTTACCTTATCGTTCTGTTGACGCTTTTATTTTTATCTGTTTCTAAAGCTCAGTGGCAGCAAATTAATTCCGGATTATCAGGATCATCGGTTTATGGACTGGCTTATGACGAACAATACATTTATGCAGGAATGTCTACTGCGGGCGTATATCGCTCATCCGACAAAGGAAATAACTGGATTTCGGTGAACAACATGTTACCAGTTTGGAATGCCTGGGAGCTTTATTCCAATAATGATACTCTCTACGTAGGATTTTTCAGTTATGGTGCTTATAGATCGGTTGATCATGGAATCACCTGGGACACGTTATTAGTTGGAATTCCTAATAGTGCTGTTCGTGGATTTATTTCAAATGATAATTATCTTTTTGCGGCTACCTGGGGAAATGGAATTTTTAGATCTTCAGATGGAGGAGATAACTGGATACAGGTGAACATTGGATTAAACCATCAAACTTTTTGGGATATAATTTCTGTTGATGATACTCTTTTGGCTGCTAGCGTTGGTGGTGGAGTTTACAGATCGACTAATAATGGAAATATCTGGTCGCAATCAAACAACGGTCTTACTGATTTAAGTACATATCGAATAGCATCTGCGGGAAACTATATTTATTTAGGCACAACATACAGCGGTGTTTTTCGTTCATCGGATTTCGGAAAAACCTGGGTACAAACTTCGTTAGACAATCAAACCATTTATGCTTTGTTAGCTTATGATACACTTGTATTTGCAGGAACTTCAGGTGCTGGGGTTTTTATTTCTTATGATTACGGATACAACTGGGAAGCATTTAATAATGGAAATCCAATCGGCTCTATAGTTGAGTTAATTTATGATGGAACGTTCATCTATGCTGCAACACTCGGTGGTGGGATTTATAAATATGATGTTAACAATATTACTTCAATCAGAGATTCTGAGTCTAAAAACCCAATCGCTTATGAACTAAAACAAAACTACCCAAACCCGTTTAATCCAAACACAAAAATCAGTTGGCAGTCTCCAGTCGGCAGTCATCAAACATTAAAAGTTTATGATATTCTTGGAAATGAAGTTGCTACTTTAGTTAATGAGTATAGAAATGCTGGAAGTTATGAGATTGATTTTATTCCAGCATCAAGTATCAAGAATCTTGCATCTGGTATTTATTTCTATCGTTTACAAGTCGGTAGTTTTGTTGAGACGAAGAAGATGATTCTTTTAAAGTAATTTTAATTTTTCTTTCTGTTATAAAACATCCCACAAATATTTGATATATTTTTGTTTTGCTAATCATCAGTTGTTAATATATTTATATCAGATTTCTGATAATATAATTTTCTGCTTCAGAATAAAAAATATATCACATCATCGAAAGGATTTAACATGCGCTGGAAAGGCAGAAGAGAAAGTTCGAATGTTGAAGACAGACGCGGGATGTCGCCAGGAGGTAAAGGAATGGTTGGCGGCGGTATCGGAACAATTGCAATTGTACTTGTTGTACTTTTGCTTGGCGGGGATCCAACCTCAATACTTCAAAATGTTCAATTAGGTGATCAAACCACAAATACAAATTATACTGAAACTGCTGAGGATAAAGAACTTGCTCAGTTTGTTGGTGTTGTGCTTGCAGAAACAGAAAGTGTTTGGCATGCAATATTTAAAGAAGCGGGTTCAACATATCGCGAGCCAAAACTTGTATTGTTCAGCGGAAAAGTGGAATCAGCGTGCGGCGTGGCAGGCGCTTCTACCGGTCCTTTTTATTGTCCCGGTGATGAAAAGCTTTATATAGACTTAAGTTTTTTTAATGAACTGCAAAAACGTTTTAAAGCGCCTGGTGATTTTGCAATGGCTTATGTAGTTGCTCACGAAGTTGGTCATCATATACAAAAGTTAACCGGTGTAATGGATAAAATGAATGACCTTCGTTCAAGACTTAGCCAGGAAGAATACAATGAGTATTCTGTAAGAGTTGAATTGCAAGCAGATTTTTACGCCGGTATCTGGGCACACTATACTGAACAACAGAATCTTCTTGAAAGCGGCGACCTTGAAGAGGCATTAACGGCAGCAAGTGCGGTTGGCGATGACAATATTCAAAAGCAGGCGCAAGGGTATGTTGTTCCGGAATCATTTACACATGGAACATCAGCTCAAAGGAAAAAATGGTTTTATAAAGGATTTACATCAGGAGATATCAGACAGGGAGATACTTTTAGTGCTAGGAATTTATAATTTCACTTTTTTATATAAAACAAAAAAGGCTGTCTAACAAAGACAGCCTTTAGATATCAAATCAGAAAATATACTAGTTGCGAGATTTAGCTTCATTAACTACAATATTTCTTCCTTTTAATTGCGAATCATTTAATGCTTTAATAGCAGTAGATGCTTCGGAGGAACTCTCCATTTCAACAAAACCGAATCCTCTGGATCTGCCGGTTTCGCGATCTTTTACGATTTTTGCAGAAACAACGTTTCCGTGTTCTTCAAATGCTTCTCTTAATTCTTCGTCGTCAATCGACCATGGGAGAGAACCCACAAATAACTTAGTACTCACTAGAACCTCTAAAAAATAATAGTAAAAAAATTCCGGTCTATTACCGGAGGCTCAAAATTACCACTATTTAGATGCAGAACCTAATTAATTTTTTCATAGAAGTGTAATGTATTTTTACAATCTTAAAGCGTGCTTACTTTAGTTCTCGTCAGTAGTTAAGTTGCAATTGAATAATCAAAAAATTTAGATAAACAGAAGGAATTTTTATGAACATAGATGTTACAACACCAGCATTACTATTTCCAGCAATTTCGCTGCTTTTGCTCGCTTATACTAATAGATTCTTAACTCTTGCGCAACTTATTCGGTCACTTCATCAAACTTATACGGAAAATCCAAACTCAGTTTTGTTGGGGCAAATTAAAAATATGCGCAAACGAGTTCATCTTATTAAACATATGCAAGGGGTGGGCATTGCAAGTTTATTCCTGTGTGTTTTATGTATGTTCCTGCTATTTTCGGGTCAGGCAGAATTAGGTAAATATACATTTGGTTTAAGCCTGATTGTACTCTTGATTTCATTGATTTTATCTCTGAGAGAAATTACAATTTCTGTTGATGCACTCGAATTGCACCTTAGCGATATTGAATCCGCTCCCCAAAAAAATAGTCTATAAATACATAGACTTGCAGAAGTTAAACAATCTAAGTATGTTTGTTATGAGCATATGCTCATAATTAAAATATATTTACTTTATGCCAAGACCCGAAAAAATTAGAAAAATCAGATGTAGTCCAGCTTCATACTACTTTAAACCTAAAGATATTCCAATGAGTGAACTTGAAGAGATTAATTTGGGCTCTGATGAACTTGAAGCGATTAGACTTGCAGATATGGATGAACTTTTTCAGGAAAATGCTGCAGAAAAGATGAATATTTCTCGCTCTACTTTTGGGAGAATATTAATGCGCGCTCATAAAAAAATAGCAGAAGCAATAATTTATGGTAAAGCAATTCGGATTTCAGAAAACATACCGCAAGCAATCAAAGATAGATCGCAAAAAATCTGTAAAGGATGCGGTAGAAAAGCTTTAGAAAATTTATACTATAATAAATGTCCAAAATGTATTTCAAATAAAGGAGTTACAAATGAATGAGGTTAATATTAAATCATTAAAAAGAATTGCGGTTGCAACCGATGATAGTAAAACAATTGCCGGTCATGTAGGAAGATGTCAGGCTTTTCTTATATTCGAAACAGATGGAGTTAAAGTTCTAAACAGAGAAATAAGGGAAAATCGATTTACTCATCATCGCCAAAACGAAAATACTGAAAATGAACATGCTCATCATCACGGTGGCAGTCATGCACATGGTCATCAAAATCTTGTTGATGGACTAAAAGATTGTGAAGCAATAATTTTTAGTCATGGTGGATGGAGATTAATTGAAGATTTGAAAACTAATAATATAACTCCCATTCTTACAGATGAAAAAATTGCCGATGATGCTGTTTTAAAATATCTGAAAGGGGAATTAGTAATAAATGATAAAAATGTTTGTCAAGGTCAACAGCACTGATAAAAATTATTTAAAGCCGGCTTACTAACTAAACCGGCTTTGATTAAAAATCCTAATATCTGCGTCTGTTATTTTGACCACCACCGCTGCCGCCGGATCTTCCGCCGCTGCCACCACTATGTCCGCCATTAAAACGTTTTCTGCTATCAGTTTTAGGGCGTGCTTCGTTAACAACGATTTTTTTTCCCTTAACTTCCTTAGTATTTAAACCATTAATCGCTTTTTGAGCATCAGCTAAACCTGGCATCTCAACAAATCCAAATCCTTTTGTTTGCTGTGTAAACATATCACGAATAATTTTAACTTCTTTAACCTGACCGAACTCTGAAAAAAGATTATTTAAATCTTCTTCCTGAACATCGTTTGACAAATTGCCAACGAAGATATTCATAGTAACTCCTGAAAATTTTATAAAAATAATTAATAAAGTGAGAGCATATATTGAAATGCGTCTCTAATCCTGTGGATAAAAAATAGAATGAATAATATGGTTTGTATTCAAATTTTTAAGCAGGCAGTTGAAAGATAGTTTAATTAATCTTGGCAAACAACACAACTAATTATACAAAGTAAATTGATATTATAGGATTGCAAATAGCAATCCACAATAGAATCATTTAATTTACGACTAAAACATAACTAATAATTTAATATAGGACTTAACCATTTCTCAATTTCTTCTAAACTCATTCCTTTTCGTTTATGATAATCAATCACCTGATCTTTTTCAATTTTTCCAACACTAAAATACTTTGCTTCCGGATGCGAAAAATACAATCCGCTAACGCTTGCGGCGGGATACATCGCCATACTTTCAGTTAATTTAATTCCTATATTTTTCTCAACATCAAGTAAAGAAAAGATGATTGGTTTTTCTGTATGATCGGGCTGGGCAGGGTAACCCGGAGCCGGACGAATACCAATATATTTTTCTTTCACAAGTTCTTCGTTCGTAAAATTTTCATCAGCCGCATATCCCCAATATTTTTTTCTCACCAATTTATGAAGATGTTCTGCAAAAGCTTCAGCCAATCTATCCGCGATAGCTTTAGTCATAATGCTATTATAATCATCGTGGTCTTTTTCAAAATGCTCAACAATTTTTTCTATCCCAATTCCTGCTGTTACAGCAAACATTCCGATATAATCTTCTTTTTCAGTTTCTTTTGGTGCGATAAAATCTGCAAGAGCAATGTTAGGTTCACTTTGTGATTTTTGCATTTGTTGCCTGATTGTGTGTAGAACTCTTCTCACTCTGGTTCTTGAGTCATCCACATAAACTTCAATATCGTCAGATCCAATTGTGTTTGCGGGAAATAATCCAATAACACCATTAGCAGTTAGTAAATTTTCTGAAATGATTTTATCAAGTAGTTTATTTGCATCATCAAAAAGTTTTCTAGCTTCAGAGCCAACATTCTTATCATCAAAGATTGATGGATATTTTCCTTTCAATTCCCAAGTCATAAAGAAAGGTGTCCAGTCAATACAATCACGAAGTATTTTAAGATCAAAATTATTCAGAACCGTTATTCCTGGTTTATTTGGCTGTTTGATCTCTGCTTTTTCCCAATCGATGTTTAGTTTATTCTTTCGTGCTTTATCTAATGAAATATAATTTTTATCAGTTTTTCTTTTTGAGTAATCATCTCTTAGTTGAGCATATTCATCCTTAAATAATTGAACATATTTTTTTCTTTCTTCTTCGTTTTCATTTAGCAGATTTGAAACAACAGGAACACTGCGTGATGCATCAAGAACATGAATCACTGCTCCACCATAGTTCGGTGCAATCTTAACTGCGGTATGAATTCTAGAAGTTGTTGCGCCGCCAATAAGTAACGGTAATTTCATTCCGCGTCTTTCCATTTCCTTTGCAACGTGTACCATCTCATCGAGCGATGGAGTTATTAGTCCGCTTAAGCCAATAACATCAACGTTTTCATCAATTGCAGTTTGAAGTATTTTTTCTGTGTGAACCATTACACCAAGATCGATTACATTATAATTATTACATCCAAGTACAACTCCAACAATGTTTTTACCAATATCGTGAACATCGCCCTTTACAGTTGCCATCAGTACTTTTCCTTGCTCGCGTGTACTTTTGTTTTTTTCTTTCTCAGCTTCTATGTAAGGAATCAGAATTGCAACTGCTTTCTTCATCACTCTTGCACTTTTAACAACTTGTGGTAAAAACATTTTTCCGGCTCCGAACAAATCACCGACTACGTTCATACCGGCCATTAAAGGGCCCTCTATTACCTCGATTGGCTGCGGATATTTTTTTCTTGCTTCTTCAATGTCCACATTAATAAAATCAACAATGCCCCTAACAAGCGCATGTTTTAATCTTTCTTCAACTGCATTGTTTCGCCAATCTTCCTTTTTCTCTTCTCCGCTTGTGGCGGATTTATCTTTCTTCTTAATCGTTTCTGCAAACTCAATTAATCTTTCAGTTGCGTCTGGTCTTCGATTGAGAATTACATCTTCAACTTTTTCTAAAAGTTCTTTTGGAATTTCTTCATAAACTTCAAGCTGTCCGGCATTAACAATTCCCATATCCATTCCTGCTTTTATTGCATGGAAAAGAAAAGCGGAATGCATTGCTTCTCGAACTGTATCATTACCGCGAAATGAAAACGAAAGATTACTTACACCTCCACTAATTTTTGCAAGCGGCAAGTTTTGTTTTATCCATCTAGTTGCTTCCAGATAATCAACTGCATAATTGTTATGTTCTTCAATTCCGGTAGCAATTGCAAGTATGTTTGGATCAAAGATTATATCCTGAGGCTGAAATCCTATTTCCTCGGTTAAAATTTTATAGGCACGAGAACAAATCTCTATTCTTCTCTTAAAGGTATCAGCTTGTCCTTTTTCATCAAATGCCATCACGATAACTGCTGCACCGTAACTTAAAACTTTTCTTGCATGTTCTTTAAATACCTCTTCACCCTCTTTAAGCGAAATTGAATTTACAATTCCCTTTCCTTGCAAACATTTTAAGCCGGCTTCAATTACACTCCATTTTGATGAATCAACCATAATTGGAAGCTTCGCAATATCTGGTTCTGCTTCGAGAAGATTAATAAACTTTGTCATTACAACTTCGGAATCAAGCATCCCTTCATCCATGTTAATATCTAAAACCTGTGCACCGCCTTCAACCTGATCGCGTGCAACAGAAAGAGCTTCATCGTAATTGTTTTCTTTGATAAGACGAGCAAACTTTTTTGAACCAGTTACGTTTGTTCTTTCACCAATATTCATAAAGTTGGAATCAGGGCGATACACAACCGGTTCAAGTCCGCTTAATCGCAAATAAGGTTCTTGAATTGTGGGAACTCTCGGTTTGTGGCTCTTTACAATTGTTGCTATTTCCTTAATGTGGTCCGGAGTTGTGCCGCAGCATCCGCCAACTACATTTACAAAACCGCTTGTGAGAAAATCTTCGAGCACAGTAGCCATTGTTTGCGGAGTTTCATCATACCCGCCCATTTCGTTTGGTAATCCTGCATTTGGATAAACAGATAAAAATTTATCAGATACGTTTGATAGATCTTCAACAAATGGTCTCATTTGTTTTGCACCAAGCGCACAATTCAATCCAACACTAACAAGATTTTTTGCATGAGAAACGGAGGTTAAAAATGCTTCTGTAGTTTGTCCGGATAATGTTCTTCCACTTTGATCCACGATGGTTCCTGAAATCATTACCGGAATATCAAGTGATCTTTCAGATAGTAATTTTTCAACACCAAAGATCGCGGCTTTTGCATTAAGCGTATCAAATATTGTTTCAATAAGAATTATATCCGCACCGCCGTCTATCAATCCACGAGCCGCATCATAATATGTATCAGCAACTTCATCAAAGGTTACTGCGCGATAACCGGGATCATTTACATTTGGAGAAAGTGAAAGTGTTTTATTGGTTGGTCCGAGTGCTCCTGCAACAAATCTTGGTTTATCCGGAAATTTTTTATTGAATTCATCTGCCACTTCTTTAGCAATTTTAGCCGATTCAAAATTTATTTCATATGCGAGATCCTGCAAGTGATAATCTGCTTGAGAAATTACATTTGCATTAAATGTATTTGTTTCAACAATATCGGCACCAGCAGCAAAATATTCTCTGTGTATTCCTTTTATAACTTCGGGCTGTGTTATTGAAAGTAGATCGTTGTTACCCTTAAGATCGTGCGGATGGTCTTTAAATCTCTCGCCACGAAAATCTTTTTCGGTTAACTTATGGCGCTGAATCATTGTACCCATTGCGCCATCAATTACGAGGATTCTTTCAGTTAATAATTTTTTGAAATCTTTGAATGTTGTTTTCATAAAACCTTCTTTAAAATTAAAAAACCTCTTCCGATGATATGAAGAGGCATAATAATTTAGTCTTCATCTCATCTTTCCCTCCCGATAAAAATCGTGAAGGCAGGATTTAGCACCCGACGTTCCGATAAATCGAAACCGGCTGCTACGGCATCAGCGGGCCTGTTCCCTCTGCCGTTCTTGATAAGAATTATATATAAAAGAACTTATAAAATCTGCTGTAAATATATAAATTATAAACTCTTTGTCAATGTGATCATCTTTGGTCTAATCACATATTATCGTTAATCTTTAAAACTCGGTTAAATATGGCTAAATTACATTATCTAAAAAACAAAGGATTTTTTTATGATAGTTGTAACCGGCGGTGCAGGATTTATAGGCTGCGCAATTGTGTGGAAGTTAAATCAGCTTGGTAAAACTAATATTGTAATTGTTGATGAGCTTGGTAAAGATGAAAAATGGAAAAACCTAATTGGATTAAAGTATGAAGATTTTGTAAATAAGCTTGAGTTTATTGAACAAGTTCTTGATGATGTGATTCCTTACCGTGTTGATGCAATTATCCATATGGGTGCAAATTCATCTACAACCGAAAAAGATGCTGATCATTTAATGGACAACAACTATCACTACACAAAAGAACTTGCAAAATATTGTGTGGAGAAAAATATAAGATTTGTTTACGCTTCTTCTGCAGCGACTTATGGTGATGGCGTTTTAGGTTTTGATGATGATGAATCTAAGTTAGAAACTTTGCGACCACTAAACATGTATGGTTATTCAAAACAACTTTTTGATCTTTGGGCAAAACGAAATAGTATTTTAGATAGAATTGTTGGAATAAAATATTTTAATGTTTATGGTCCAAATGAATACCACAAAGCAGATATGCGTTCAGTTGTTCATAAAGCTTTTGAGCAAGTTAGAGATACAGGTAAAGTGCTGTTATTCAAATCGCTAAATCCAAAGTATAAAGATGGCGAACAGATGCGCGATTTTGTTTATATAAAAGATGCTGTTGATATGACTTTGTATTTTTTGGACAATCCTGATAAAAATGGAATTTATAATGTTGGTGCTGGTAGTGCCCGCACCTGGAATGATTTGGTCACTTCCTTATTTAACGCCGTTGGTAAACCTGTTAATATTGAGTATATCGATTTGCCACAACATCTTGCAGAAAAATATCAATACTTTACAGAAGCTAATCTAACTAAAATTAAAACCGCTGGTTATAATCAAGCAACCACTTCTTTAGAAGATGGTGTTAATGATTATGTGAAAAATTATTTATTAAAGACGGGATACTTGGGTTACTGAAAATTAAATCTGATACGCAATATTAAATTTGTCATTCCTATTGTGATAGGAATGACAAGCATTTTAAATAACTAAAAACCTTCTTCATCATCATCAAAAAGATCTTCTTCATCTAATTCTTCTATATCAAACTCATCTTCCAGATCTTCTTTCTTTTTGGGTTCATCTTCAAACAAATCATCTTCGTCTTCATCATCGTCATCATAATAGTCATCTTTCTCTTCTTCATCATCGTCATCGTAATCATCGTCTTCGTCTTTGTTTTTCCTTTTGGCCGCAAAAAGAGAATCGATTCCAAAAACATTTAGATCATTTATTGCAAACGGATTTTCGTTATCATCTAAAGTTTGCAAGTTTAATTCGTTCTGTTCCATTATAAAATTTCTCCGATAAAACTTAATAATTACAGTTGTTAATTTATAGGTGCGGAATAAATCTGCAAATAGAAAAATAAAAAACTTTAAAATATTTTTTTCTAATTAATTATCGATTAGAACTTAAATGGCTTTAGTGTATTTTACAATAGCATAAATTTTTACAAGATTTTTTAGGATACTTAATGAAACTTGCAACTCTTTGTTATGTAATTGATAAAAAAAGGGATTCAACACTAATGCTTCATCGTGTAAAAAAAGAAAATGATTATCACGAAGGCAAATGGAATGGCCTTGGTGGAAAATTTGAAAAAGGCGAATCTCCAGAAGAATGTGCAATTAGAGAAATTGAAGAAGAATGTGGATTAAAAGTAAAATCTGTTAAGATGAAGGGCTTTATTACTTTTCCATTGTTTGATGGCAAAGATGATTGGTATGTGTTTCTCTTTACTGCGAATGAGTTTGAAGGAAAGTTAATTGATTCGCCGGAAGGAAATCTTGCCTGGATTAAAAACGATAAACTTACAGAATTAAATCTTTGGGATGGAGATAAAATTTTTATTCCATGGTTATTTAAGGATGGGTTTTTTAGTGCAAAGTTTAATTATGAAAATGGAAAGTACGTAAATCACGAAGTAATCTTTTATTAAAAATGATTTTAAACTGATTTGCACAACAGCATTTCTCAATCTTGTTTGGTTGATGAAAATCAACTAAAAACAAACCAGCCCAGATTAAAGTAGTTTTACAAACAATTGATCAGTTTTCCTTATCAAATATCTGCAACACTTAGTCGTGTCATATAAACAATTAACAGCACACAAATAATTTTACTTGCTTTTGAATCAATACAACAAAACATTGAATCAAAACAGCAATTTGATTTCATTATTTTAAAGTAGTTTTCAAATAAAAATTGTAAGAAATAATTGTATTGTTTAATTCATCTGTTTTAAAACTAAAGGTGGAATAATGAAGAAGCTGTTACTTGTTTTCACACTAATGTTCACTATTGGATTTATCGAAACAACTCATGGACAATTCTTTGAAAAACTGAAAAAGAAAACTGAAGAAAAAGTTAAAAGCGAAGGTGAAAAAAGAGTAAATGATAAAGTTGACGAAGGTGTTGAGAAAGGCTATGACGAAGTTGAAAAAGGAATTGAAAATGCCGGGGAAGAATCTAATGATGGCACTGAAAATTCAACCGATCAGAATAAAAGATCAAATAATAAAAGTGTAAATAATAATAACAGTGATGAAAACATTAATGAAAAACCTGATGATGATGTAAAATTTTCCAGTTCTTCTAAATATGATTTTATTCCTGGTGATAAAATTATTTTATACGATGATTTCAGCCAGGATGCTGTGGGAGACTTTCCTGCTCTCTGGACTACAAATTCAGCAGGTGAAATAAACACAATTAATATTGTACCGGGTAACTGGTTTAACCTAAACAGCACGGATGGCAACTATTTTCTTTTAAACGATATCGACTTTCCGAAAAACTTCATCATTGAGTTTGATATCGTCCCTAAAAAAACAGGTGGGCGCATTGCTGCCGGACTTTTACTTTATGGTGAATCAAAGAGAAAAGAAATGGATAACAATCCTGCACCAGGAAACGGCGGAATTATGATATCTATCGAAAAACAAAATTGGAATACCTGGGGTTATAAAACTGGTGAAAGTGAAAAGATAATTGGTAAATCTGATGTAAAACCTGTTGTCGCTGAGAAAGTGAATCACGTTATCATATGGGTGCAAGGAAGAAGACTTAGAATTTATCATGAACAAGCTAAAGTGCTTGATATGCCTACCAATATTTATGATGGTGTTAAACTTAGCAGACTTTGCTTCAGATTGAGTCGTGGTGCTTCTTCTGGTTCCTACATTTCTAATTTAAGAATTACTGATGCTGCGCCTGATATGCGAAGTAAACTAATAACTGAAGGTAAACTTGTGAGTTATGGAATTTACTTTGATGTAAACAAGGATGTTGTAAAATCGGAATCTAATGGAACGCTAAAAGAAATCGCAGCGGTTCTTACTGAAAATCCTGATGTAAAAATTAAAATTGTTGGCCATACCGATTCTGATGGAGATGATAAATCAAACTTAGACTTATCAAAACGCAGAGCAGCCTCGGTTAAAGATGTATTAGTAAAAGATTTTGGAATTGATGGCGCACGAATTGAAACTGATGGTAAAGGAGAAACGGAGCCAATTGTTAAAAATGATAGCGCCGGAAACAAGGCGCTTAATAGAAGAGTAGAATTTTTAAAACTATATTTATAAAAAAAATAATTTTAAGGGAGATCAATGAAACACTTATTATTTAACATTTTAATATTATGCATTTTTTCATCAAGCACATTTATTGCACAAGAGGGTAACAAAATAAACTCTAAGTATGATTTTATTCCCGGCGAAAAAGTCATTTTCTATGATGACTTTACATCCGAAAGCATTGGTGATTTTCCTATTCAATGGAATACAAATGGAAGCGGTGAAATTGTAACGGCAAGCAATTATGAGGGCAGGTGGTTTCAACTTACCAAAACTGGCTACTACATTCCTGACGCAAAAGAAGATTTTACAGATAACTATACCATTGAGTTTGATATTGTTGGAATAAACATTGCCAATATGGAAACAATGTATGGGCTTGATTTCTTTTTATTATCTGGTGATTTAAACAATCCGGGATATGGTTCACAGCCCGGCACAGCAGGTTTCAACTTTAAACCCGATTATGATAATGTTTTTTGGAGAAATTGGTCCGAGGCTCGCGAATGGCAGGGCGATGATGGTGGTGTTTCGGCAACTTTAAAATCTTCAGAAAAATATCATTTTGCAATTTGGGTACAAAAACAAAGAGTAAGATTATATGCAAATGAAAACAAAATATTAGATGTTCCAAAAGGGTTGCAGGCAAACTATAAATACAACATCTTTAGAATAGAAACTTATACTGATGAATCAACTCCATTAATTAGTAATTTTAGAATTGCCGCCGGCTTGCCTGATATGAGAAGTAAATTAATAACTGAAGGCAAACTAATTTCTTATGGAATTACTTTCGATGTTAACTCCGATAAAATTAAATCAGAATCTTTTGCAACGATTAAAGAAATCGCACAAGTACTAAAAGATAACCCAACAGTAAAAATAAAAGTTGTTGGTCATACCGATTCTGATGGTGATGATAAGTCCAATCTTGATCTTTCTAAACGCAGATCAGAATCTGTAAAAAATTCGTTGGTAAAAGATTTTAGTATTGATGCTGTAAGAATAGAAACGGATGGAAAGGGTGAATCAGAACCAATTGCAAAAAATGATTCTGGGATAAACAAAGCAAAGAACCGAAGAGTTGAGTTTATTAAACTGTAACCCTCAGTAATTTTCGTTTTTTGTTAATTCTTTAATTATAGAAAGAGTATAATGAAAATTATTACACGAATAGGAATAGTGTTAGTTTTTTTGTTTGTCACTCAGATATATGCTCAATCTGATTTTATTGAAGCATATTATACTATTACCGTAAGCGATTCAACAACACATCCTTATGGTGATAAAAAAGATCCAGAATATGAAGTAAACAGAACTCATATATCTGGTTTTATGACCGTGGAAGTTATGAAACATCGCCTGGAGAGATATATTAAAGATCCCAAAACAAGAAGGGAATGTGGACCATCGGAGCATTGTGCGGTTTTGGGAGGAAGCTCTCATATTGCAAAGTATGAAAACGCAGATTTTTCAAAACCCTCATTTGAAAAAAAATATCCTGTCGTGGTTTTAAAACAGAGGAAAGCAATGGGTTATAGGTCCGACAAAAAAGGAAATGAAATATTTACTTGCACCTATATTTCATCTAGTTCGGGTATTAACGAATTAGACAGACTGGTTATTGAAGTTAAATCTTTTATGGCGCCTTTTGGTATGTTACAACCGCTTAATCCATCCTATGTAATATGGATAGCGCCTAGTGGTGGTCTTTATCATGTTGAAGGCAAAGGAAATGCCTATGGGTGGGATGATTACGAAGGCAGACTCAAGCAACTCAATACTCAAAGTTTTATTGATTTTTCAGCAGTAACATTCGTTCCTGATAAGGATTTGTCTGAATTGCAAAGATGTGAACCATTATTGATCACCAATTATAAATCGTTTGATAAGTTTTTGTTGAAAAGTTCTAAGAAAAAATATACAATTGAATCAAAAGGCACCTATTATAGTAAAGATGAAAGTTATGGTGGCGAATTTTTTAGAAACATTGAAATAAAACTTATTTTTAACGAACCTTATTTTGAATTGGCTCCGTTGGATCCGGTAATTGTTGAGAATGATGGAGAATTTGAATTAGCACCTCTTGAACCATATAATCCTGAGTTGGGACCGCTGGAGCCTGTAACTAATGATGATGATGGAGATTTAGAGTTGGCTCCACTTGAACCTATAAAGAAATAAAAAATTTATAAAAGCATTTAACCAGCATAAGTAATTATTGTGTATCATTCTGCATTATTTTAAACGCCAAAGAATATGAAAAATGTTTTCTAATCAAATAAAAATTTTAGCTTTGTTTTTTTTGTTCTCGTCAATAATTATTTCACAAAGCGAGGACCGATTTTTACCGGATAAACCTGGTAAGTGGTCTGTTAAAAGCAACTTGAACAGTCTTCCGAAAAAAGAAAAAATTGATTTTGAAAACAATTTAACTTCTGTTGCAGAATGGTTACATAAGAATGTAAAATTGCTGGCAGAGCCCAAAGGATTTGATCTGCCAGTAACTTTTGGGCGTATGTGGGATGATGAATACAAAATCCAAAATTATAATTATGCTTACAGATGTGAAATGGATTTTGCATTTCAACTATTTATTATAGAAAATGGCAAAGAAACAAAATGGACAATAGAGCCGCCGCATTACGAAATTGATATAAATAATACAGAAGCCGGGCATGGAAGTAATTTTGATATCGGTGAACTGACTGGTTTGTTTGTTGTTTTTCCACTTGTTAAAGAAATTGCACCTGGTGTTAGATTATATGGTGATGGTAATTTGATTGTGTACAATCCAAATCAACCAGAATTCTGGATTCCTTTAACGGTTAGAGAAGCTGTTAATGCAAAGCTGGATTTTTATCGCAAAGATGATAAATCAATTTATGATTTTATAAAACCGTTGGTTGATAAAATGACAGAAGAAGAACTTGATGCACCCGCTTATTACGGCAGTGATGATGCCATTTTAAATGTTAACGGAAAACAAGATGGACTTCAGATTATGCGATTTAATAAAGATTATTGGGATCAATCTTTACCAAGAACATCGATACAATTTATTAGGCTCTGGTATCGCCCAGAAAATGAATTTGATATGACTGAGTATATAAAAAACAATGGTCATCCGCATTATGGAAGATTACTAATGAACGAATTGCCACTAATAGAGCTTTCAAAATTAATTTCCCAAAAGTAACCTTTATGCTGTTTTCTTTAATATCTGAATAAATAATTAAACTAACTGTTCTTTTATTCGATAATAAGCTGAAATATTTTCTTGGCCTACCTTGTTTTCGGGCCAGATTATAAAACATATAAAGGTCGTATTATGGATTTGGTAAATTGGGATTCAAAGTATCAAACAGGAAATACAACTGTAGATACGCAGCACAAAGAGCTTTTTAGAATGGTAAACGCCTTACATAAAGCTATCATTGAGGGACATGGAAAAGACGCGATGGGCCCAACGCTTGATAAGCTTGGGAAGTATGTTGTTGAGCATTTTCAAACCGAAGAAAAATTAATGGTTGCAAAAAAGTATCCAGGCTTTCCTGTGCACAAAGCCATTCACGAAGATCTAACTAAAAAGGCAGTTGATTTAATCGAAAAGTTTCATGCAGGTAAATTGGCTTTGTCCATTACTGTGTCTCAATTTCTGGGTGATTGGGTAAAACATCACATACAAGATGAAGATATAAAAATGATTAAGTGGGTTCAGGAACACAACTAATAAAATTTTTTTTAAGAATTTCACTCAATTAAATTTTAGCTAAATTTGATTGAGTGTTTTTTTTATTAATCATACTTAGTAAAAGTGAAAAACTTCTATAAATACATTTTATGGTGGTTCGCATTTCCGTTTGTTGGAATATTAAACGGAGTGTTAAGGGAAGCATCTTACAAAACCTTTGTTGGTGATCTTCCTGCTCATCAAATATCAACAGTAACAGGAATACTATTCTTTGGAATAATTTTTTATTTAATCTTCAAAAAGTGGAAAATAGAATCTGTAAAACATGCAATTCTTATTGGCGTAATCTGGCTTGGTTTAACAATATTATTTGAGTTTGGATTTGGACATTACATAATGGGTAACCCGTGGGAAAAACTTTTGCACGATTATAATCTTGCAGAAGGCAGGGTGTGGAGTTTATTTTTGCTGTGGATAACAATTGCTCCTTTTGTTTTTTACAAGATAATTAATCAAAACAAAACTTGATAAAAAAATATTACTTCTGCGCATTTTCTTTTATTGTGGGACTTATTTCTCTCTCCACCATTTCTTGTTCAAATAATTCGAATAAAGAAATTTCCCGCGGAATTTATTTCTGGAAAACTAATTTTTCTCTATCAACATCAGAATTAAATTGGCTTAAAAAAACAGAAATCCAAAAACTTTATGTTAGATTTTTTGATGTTGACTGGAATGCAAACATAAGCAAGGCTGTTCCGGTTGGTGATGTTACAATTGAAACAAAGAAGATCAACGGTGTTGAAATAATTCCTGTAGTGTTTATTACAAACAGAACACTTGTTAATCTTCCTGATTCGCTTCTCTCCCAATTATCAAACAATATTTACAACAAAATTTTTGCAAAGCTAAATTTGTTTGAAAATCAAACAGCAAAAGAAATTCAACTTGATTGTGACTGGACAGAAACAACAAGAGATAAATATTTTAATCTAATAGAACAGATAAAGCAACTAACAGAAATTAACAAAATTGAAATAACAACAACGATTAGATTACACCAAGTAAAATTTTTTAGTGAAACTGGAGTTCCACCAATTAAACGCGGAATGTTAATGTTCTACAATATGTCTGATGTTTCGGATATGAAAACAAGAAACTCAATTTATGATGAAGACGTAGCAAAAAAATATTTAATAAACTTTGACAAATATCCAATTGAGCTTGATGTTGTGTTGCCTGCGTTTAGCTGGTCTTGCTGGTTTAGAAATGGCAAATTAAAAAATCTTATCAATGCTGTTAAAACAAAGGATCTTGAAGAAAATTTAAATTTTGTAAAAGAGGATAAAAATATTTTTCGCGCTGTAAAAGAAACTTCGATAAAAGGTAATTATATTTTGCCCGGAGATTATCTTCGTACAGAAGAAACAGATTTTAACACAACACTTAATGCAGCGGAATTAATTGCTCCGCATATTAAAAATAAAAAAATAAATATTTCAATCTATCACTTTACCGGGGAGGTAATAAAAAATTATGGCAAAGATCAGTTTAAAGATATTGTTGATTGCTTCAATTAGCAGTTTTGTTTTTTTCTTTAATTCGGATAAAACTAAAAGCTGCGGACCGGATTATGATGAAAATCCGTTTATATATGGATTATTTGAACCGAGTATTATAAAAGATGACTCATTGTCTGCTTTTTTTCTTAGTCCAAGTTTTTTTTCTGATTATTCAAAAAAGAGTTTATTAAATCCAGAAGTGGATAATATTAAAGAGTGGAATGATTACTTTGGTGATAAGTACAGTTCGGAGGAGTTAAAAAATATAATTTATAAAACCTCTCCCGATGACATAAAGATTTTAAATGATGCTAAGTTAAATAACGACTATTCTATAATTCCTAAACTCTTAGCAAAAAGTAACATTGCAAAAGATTTTATTGCTGGCGAATATCCCGATGCCTTCAAATATTTAACTTTTGCTAAAGAATGCGAACCGCATGTTACTGATAATCGAAACTATGGTTGGGGAGAGATAATTAGAGATACTTCTGCAATGAGAAATTTGCTAAAAGATGGTAAATCATTTTATCATCAAAGTTCTGAAAAATTTTTAAAAGAAAGATATGCTTATCAATGTATTAGGCTTTCACATTATTTAAAGGACTTTAATCATACCATTAAACTTTTTGATGAATTGTTGGCCCCATTTGAATCTAAAAGTATAATCTATTATTGGGCGCTTTCTCATAAGGCTGGCGCTATAAGGAATAATGGAGATATTACATACTCTTCTTATCTTTTTTCTACAATTTTTGATAAATGCTTAAGTCGACGTTTAATTGCATCTCAGAACTTTAAAAGTTTTGATGCTTCACAATTGTATGAAACATTGGATTATTGTAAAGATAATCATGAAAAAACATCTGTATGGTTTTTACACGCTTATCTAACAAATGATTTTGGAAGCTTGAAAAAAATATATGAACTCGAACCAAAATCAACTTATTTAGAGATTCTACTTACTCGTGCAATCGATCAGCTAGAAAATGATATTTATTCATATTGGAACAGAGATCAGAATACAACATGGTCTAATCAGTTTGTTCGGCTGGATTTTCCGAATTTTTACAATTTTATTTATTCCTGTGCTAAACAGGAAAACACAAATCGTCCATATTTCTGGTACTATGCCGCTGGATATGTGGCATTACTTAAACAAGATTACACCTCGATGAGAGAAAATTTTGATAATGCTAAAAGAATTTTACCTAACAGTGAAACAGAATATTTTGACAGGATTAAAATCTTAGAAACGCTCGGGAAAATTGATGAAAAAGAAATAATCGATGAGTCTTTTGAAAAATACATTCTTAATGATGTTAAATGGGTTTTAGAGTTAAAAAAACATAATTCAGATGAAGCTTTTATTTGGATGATGAAAAGATTTTCTGAAAAATATTACAAGCAGCAGGATACAGCCAAAGCCCAAATGTGTCTTGGTTTTAAACTCGATAAAGGAGAGTATTCTCGACAAGTAACCAGGTTGGATTATTTATCAAATCCAGGTGATGTTCCATTGGATAAAATGATTCAGTTTGTTGAGTCTGACTATAATCGCACTTTATTTGATAAGTTTTTGATTGATAATTTTTGTTATTCAAGAAAAGACCTATATGAAATACGAGGTACTTTAATGTTATCGCGTTTTAATTTTGAAGAAGCATTGCTCTGGAATTTCTCCAATATAAAAAATGAATTGTCCTATCTTCCTGCAGATCCTTTTTCGATAAATATAAAAGACTGTGCGGGATGTGATGCAAAAGCTCTAGCCACAAAACTTTATACAAAGCATTCTTTTGCAAAGAAAATGAAAGAGCTGGAAATCGAAATTAAATCAACCACTAAAAACAGATCTGAAAATTATTTTCTTCTCGCTAACGCTTATTATAATATGACATACTTTGGAAACTCTTGGATGATTGTAGATTTTTATAGAAGTCATAACATGGATTGGTATAGCTATAATAATATAGATTGCTCAAAGGCTGAAGAGTATTATTTAAAAGCTGCAACATTCTCAAGTGATAAAGAATTTCAAGCTAAATGTTTGTTTATGGCCGCCAAGTGTGAACAGAATAAATTTTATGTAGATAAAGGGCACTTTGATCATAATATTTATTATTATCCATACGATTGTGAACAAAAACCAGAAATAAAGCTTGAAAACTATAGGATGTATTTTAAAACTCTTAATGATAAATATTCTAAAACAAAATTCTTTAAAGAAGCCCTAAAAGAATGTAAATACTTTAATTATTTCGCTTCTCACAATTAGAAAGTTTTATGAAAGAACTTGCAACAATCGGACTTTTAACTTTATCAAACACATTTATGACTTTTGCTTGGTATGGTCATCTTAAGTTTGCAGAAATGAAATGGTTTAATAAACTTGGACTTGTTTCAATCGTTTTAATAAGCTGGGGAATTGCTTTGTTTGAATATTTTTTTCAGGTTCCTGCAAATAGAATTGGCTACAAAGAAAACGGTGGACCTTTTTCTTTGGTTGAGTTAAAAGTAATTCAGGAAGTTATAACTCTTGTTGTGTTTACTTTCTTTTCGATTGCACTTTTTAAAAATGAAACTTTTAAGTTAAATCATTTTATAGGATTTATATTTTTGATTCTTGCTGTTTATTTTATTTTCAAACAATAGGTGTTATCCTGAATTTATTTCAGGATCTTCTGGAAAAACGAAAGTTGATTTTTTTAATATGAATATTCATTTTTTTAAAACACAAAAAGATTTACGAAAATGGTTTGAAAAAAATCACAAAAAAGAAAAAGAACTTTTTATTGGATATTATAAAGTATCAACTGGCAAACCAACCGTCTCCTGGTCGCAATCTGTAGATGAAGCTCTTTGTTTTGGCTGGATTGATGGAATACGTAAAAGGATTGATGAAGAAAGTTACTGTAATAGGTTTACACCAAGAAATCCAAAAAGCAATTGGAGCGCAATTAACATTAAAAAAGTTGAAGAACTTACTAAGCTTGGATTGATGAAACCTGAAGGGCTTCATGCTTTCAGTTTACGAAAAGAGAATAAATCAAAAGTATATTCTTACGAAAATCCTCTTGTTAGTTTTGATAAATCATTTGAAAAATTATTTAAAGCAAATAAAAAAGCCTGGGCATTTTATCAAACAACAACTCCAACTTATAGAAAAGTAACAATTCGCTGGGTAATGAGTGCAAAGCAAGAAGCAACAAGATTTAAGAGATTAAATGAACTTATAAATGATTGTGCATTGGGCAAGAGTATTAAAGCAATGAGTTATGGAAAGAAAAAATGAGTAACATACCTTTTCAAGTTATTGATTGGGATAAAATTCCAAAACAAGAACATAATGGAAAAACCGGAAAATCTTTCTGGCAAACTTTACAATATGATGGTTTGCGTGTTCGCATTGTTGAGTACAGCACGGGTTATCTTGCAGATCATTGGTGCAAAAAAGGACACATTGTTCACTGTCTTGAAGGTGAAGTTTTAAATGAACAAGAAAATGGAGAAAAGAATTTGCTTAAGACTGGAATGACTTACATTGTTTCTGATGATTTAAGCTCACATCGCTCAGTTGCAAAAGAAAAAGTAAAACTTTTAATTATAGATGGAAACTTTCTAAAATAATTTTTTGCATTATGAATAAAAACTTTAGTCCTTTCCCAATATTAGAAACAGAAAGATTATTTTTAAGAAAACTATCTCTTGATGATGCTGAAGAAATATTTACTTTACGTTCCAACGATGAAGTAAATAAATATATTGATCGCCCAAAGGCAAATGATATTGATGAAGCTATTGCATTTATAAACAAAGTAAACATTGGTGTTGCAAACGATAATTGGCTTTATTGGGCTATTTGTTTTAAAGATATCCCAATGCTTATTGGTACAATTTGTTTGTGGAATTTGAATGAAGTTGAAAACAAAGCAGAAGTAGGCTACGAGTTAATTCCCAAGTATCAAGGAAAAGGAATTGCACAAGAAGTTTTATCAAAAATTATTGAATTTGGTTTTGATGTTGTGCAATTAAATAAGATAGAAGCATACACTCACAAAGAAAATTTATCGTCAACAAAGCTGCTTGAGAAATTTAATTTTGTAAGAGATACACACGAAGAATCAAAAATTGATTTTACTGTTGAGAACCCGAATATTGTTGTGTATTCTCTTTATAAATGAAAAATTTATTGCCACGACCTTTAGGTCGTGGATATTTTAATAGTACATAGTTTGGGCTTTAGCCCAACCAAAAGGGTTGTTTGGCTGAAGCCAAAATAAATTTCTTATATTATTCCCCGAACTAAAGCTCGGGGCAATTTTAAATAAAATTACTTCCCTAGCTTCCCAAATAATTTCTTAATTGCTTCATTAACTTCTTTTGGGTTTTCAATCGGACTCATATGTCCGCTATTTTTTATAACAACAAACTCGGCTCCATTAATTTTTTCTGCAAGCGGTTTCATCACTGTTGGTGGAGTAAGTGTATCAAACTCGCCGCAAATAACTAACGCAGGAATTTTAATTTTACTTAAATATTCTGTTGTGTCGTTTCTTCCAAGCATTGCAAGCAAAGAACCTTTTACACCGACGGGATAAAATGATGATGATTTTGCAATTTGATTTTCAAATTCTAATTTGTGGTTTTGTTTGTAGTCATCACCAAAACAATTTGTAATAAAATCTTTTGCGAAAGGAGCTAAGCCTTCTTTATTGATTCGCTTTATGGCAGCAGCTCTTTTTAATTTTCCATCGTTGTTGTCTGATTCGGATCTTGTATCACATAATATTACTGCGGAAAATTTTTCTTCCATTCTTTCTAATGCGCGCAGTGAAATATAGCCGCCCATAGAAAGTCCACATAAAATTGGATTATCCAATTTTAGTTGATCAATAATTAATTCCAGATCATCAACAAAAGATTCCATTGTATATTGTCCATCATCAACGGGCGATTCACCGAGTCCGCGAATATCATAAGTAACACAAAAATAATTTTCGCTTAACTCATCAATCTGTGCTTTCCACATTGTGTGATCGTATGGAAATCCGTGCAAAAATATTATTGATTTGTTTTTACTGTTTCCCTCAACAAAAACAGACAATCCATTAATTATTTCTTTCATCTTTTCTCCTATTCAAATCATTTTATATTTTAAGTGAAATTTAAAGCATTATATCTTATTATTCACTAAGTAAAATAATTACTTTTATTCTTAAACCGTTGAAACGGTTTTTTAAATACGTTCTTTGATTAACCCCGCAATTAATTGCGGGGTTAATAATTCAACTATTAATATTTAACTGTTTCAACAGTTTTCAAAATAACAATTATAAAATATGAAAATAGCATTTATAACAACAGAGTGCGTTCCATACGCAAAAACAGGCGGTCTTGCTGACGTTGCCGGTTCATTACCCAAAGCACTAGAAAAGCTTGGCTGCGAAGTAAAAATATTTCTTCCAAAATATAATTCAATCGACGAATCAAAGCACGGATTGCGTTACAACTGGAAAGTTGGAGAAATGATTGTCCGTGTTAACGGAATTGATCGATCAGTACATCTTCACCAAGCAAAACTTCCAAACAGCAATGTTGAGGTAAACTTTATCGATTGCCCGCAGTACTTTTATCGTGATGCAATCTACACAAATGATATGGATGAAGATGAAAGGTTTATACTTTTCAGCAAAGGAGTAATTGAATCTTTGCAAAGATTTAATTGGGCGCCGGATATTGTTCACTGCAATGATTGGCAAACAGGATTGATTCCTCTTTTTATAAAAGACAATTACAATTGGGATAGAATGTTTGATAAAACTGCATCAGTTTTTACAATTCACAATATTGGTTACCAGGGAAGATTTTCTAAATCGACAATGTTTGCTGCTGAGATTCGCGGTGATTTGTATTATCCAAACGGTCCGGTTGAATTTGAAGATTCTGTTTCGTTTATGAAAACAGGAATTGTTTTTTCTGATATTATAAACACGGTAAGCAATAAATATTCTCACGAAATTTTAACCGAAGAATACGGCGCAGGTTTGCACAAAGTTTTGCAAACACGCAAACAGGATGTTTTCGGAATTTTAAACGGCGTTGATTACGATGAATGGCATCCTGAAACTGATAAGTTTCTTCCGTATAAATTTTCCGCAAAAGATCTTTCCGGTAAAACAAAAAATAAAAAATTCTTGATGGAACATTTTCATCTTCCCTTTGATGAGAACAGACCATTGATCGGTGTTGTATCAAGACTCGTTATGCAAAAAGGATTTGATATTTTTTCTGAAGCGATTTACGAT
>CXWK01000901.1_pt2 | contig 32159 bp, 14 predicted proteins | sample 590851 | NCBI WGS metagenome assembly CXWK01 (sample SAMEA3498364, study PRJEB10139) | wastewater metagenome | biome: wastewater treatment plant; material: activated sludge | place: Denmark | collected 2014-08-01
GTGCCCGAACAGCAGCCCCATCGGCAGGCGGCCCCGATCCACGACCCCCGCGAGGAACAAGGGGCGCAGGTGGCGGGCGGCGTTGGACGGCGGGTGACCGGTGAAGGCCGCCAACTGCCGGGTGGTCAACACGGGCCAACCGGCCAAGGCGGCGACGCTGCGGCGCGCCTGGTGCCAACCGAGCGCCGGGTGCAGCTCCGCTCCGGCCACCGGGTCGGTGTGACGCCACCGGTAGGAACCGCCAGTGAACGTGTCGATCCAGTGGAACACGTCGTCGCGTTCCCACCACGGCGCCGCTGCCCCCGTCGGGGCCGGCTCGACCAGCGACGCGGCGAGCGGGACCCCACCGCCGATCGTCCAGTCCCGCAGCCCAGCGATCTCTCTTGTCCGGTGATCGTGACCCATGAGCGGAGAAGATGCCGCCGACAGCCGCCAGAACTGCCCGCCACCGATTTCTAGCAACAACCGGCGCTTCCGCCCCGGAATCGCGGCGATAACCGGGAGGAGGGTTCCCCCTGGTTCTTGGTGGGATGGAGGGTGCCGGGGAAACACCTGCGCAGGCGCCGCAGGGTTGGGTGGTCGGTGGCGCAGGCAGGCACGGGCTCCAGCGGGGTGCTTGCCCGGGCCGGCGGTTGGGGCGGGATGGTCGGCGACGGTGGGTGCGACCGGTGGGGCGGCTCGTGGCCGGACGTGGCGGGGGTTCCCAGCGCCGGAGGGGGCGGCGGAGTTGGGGTGTGGCGTTCGGGGACGGGCGAAGCCAAGGATGCGCAGTCGGGATACTGGTCTCCTTTATGGGGGGTGTGGGGGGCGGGTTCCTGCTTGCCGGTAATCGGATGGGTTGTTCGTCAGCTCGCTCGTCTCGGCCCGCCAGGCTGTGATCTGGTGCGCCGCAGCGCAGGGCTAGGTCGAGCGCAGCGGGCGCGAGGGTCCACGGGTCCAGTGCAATGGCGGCGGGCCCCGCCGGCGTAGGCCCGGCGACAGGGGCGCCGAGCCGAGGTCGAAGCGGCCAGGGCGCGCTGCCGTGCCGACACTGATCTCGGCGTTCGGTGGCGTTGGCGTCCCCGACGGGGGCGCCCCCGTCGGGGACGGAGGCTGAGTCGGCGGGCAGACCGCCGGGGCCCTGCCGCACTCGACCCCCTGGCACACGGGACCACGACGGACTGTTCTCCCAGATCCGCCCCACGATCAGCACGACCAACGTGCTGTCCGCCACGGGGCCCGCGGGCGTCCACCCCAACAGAGGGAACAGCCAATGAACACGAACAGCTCACCCTTGGGCGAGGAGGAGCGCCACCGGCTTGGCAAAGCCGGTCTCTCGTTCGCGTCATGGTGGGCCACTGCCAGCCGGTTCAACTGTTGGTCGGGAGGCAAGGCGCTTGGGCTGTCAGCCCTTGCCGTTCCCTGGAAGCAGTGCGGTCACAGCGATCCGGTAGGTTCCGGCCGTGGACACGCGTGTTTCGATCCGGCGCTCTGGAGCCTGAGCGCGTTTGCGTCAGAGCGGACGGCCGCGATACGGCTGGCGGGCGACAATGCGGCTCTTCTCGACTCGGCGACGTCATCGGCTGCTCCACCGTGTGGGCCGACCCACGCGTCGCCCGGTTGGAGCGAGCCGGCGGCGGGAGCTTGGGGTTGTGATGGTCGTCTCGGGGAGCGGCTGAGGTGCGTGCTGCGGACTATGACCCGCACAAGGACCGCGACAGCGACCTCTTTGCCCGTCTCGGCGCCCCGTGGGGTTGTGACGGGGATGACCTGAAGAGGGCTTGGCGGGCGGCGACGCTCGCGCACCACCCTGACATGGGCGGTTCGCAGGAGGCTTTCATCGGCGTCCAGTACGCCTGGGAGGTGCTGTCTGATCCGACGTGCAGGTCGATGTACATGCGTGCGTACGAGTCCCGCCACCCACCCCGTCAGGAGACGAGCGCCTCGGCGAGCGGGTCTCGGGGCGGCGGGGCGGGGACGGGCAGTGGACAGGCTGCCGGCGGCGAGCAGCGCCATCGTCGGAGCGAACAGCGAGGGTGCACTGGGGTCAACGCAGATGGGTCGCTGTGCCGAAACGAGCCGATAGCCGGCAAGGACCGCTGCACCCTGCACTTCAGTCAAAGCGACGAGGAGATCGCGAGGATTCTCCGGCGGTACGCGCGGACGCTGTACTGCACTGGGACGACTCGCGACGGGGTGCGCTGCGGCAACCCGGCATCGGTCGGCTCCGATCGCTGCTGGCTCCACGGTGGCGATCGAGCCGGGGCAAGCGGAACCGGCGCAGGGCAGCGCCGCCGCAAGCCACCGTGGCGGTGCGAGGAACCAGTCAGATTCCAGGGTTCGATGCTGCGCTGCCATTACAACCGTCTGGTTGGGGCGGACCGTTGCTGGGACCACGCGACGGCGGCCCAACGCCAGGCGGCCGTCATGCAGGTACAGCCGGGGCGGTGCGCCGCGGTGACCCAGCGCGGCGAGCCGTGCAGCAAGGCGCGATCCTCGCTCGGATTCCCGCTCTGTGACAGCCACCTCACCGTCGGGATCTTCGGAGCCAGGGGTGGTGCCGGGACGGCAGGGGGTGAGCCGTCACCCGCGCCGCCACGGGAGGGCCCCTCGCCGCCCACGGAACCGCACGGTGAGTCCCCGAGCGCCACGTCAGAGGTCGCCTGTCCGGGGTGCGGGAAGAAGAACCGTGTCGGAGGCGAAGGATTGCGGCGCTGCGGCGCGTGCGGGGCGGTGTTCCGTCTGAGGGCGGGTGCCGCGGAGCCAACTGGCGCGCCTACGGGCCCGCGTGACCGGGCTGGACCGGGTGGACTGCTCGTGTCCCTTGAAGGTGTGGGGATGGGCCAAAGTCGCGCGTTCGACATCCCGGTCGACGTGACTCAATGGCAGATCCGCTGGGAATGCGGCCCCGATGCCGTCTACCCACTCTTGGACGTGTCCCGGGTCGGCGGGTTACCGATCGGTGATCTGGGCGGCGGTGGCCTCCGGTCGGGCCACGGGTACTTCCATGAGACGGGCCGGTTCTACCTGGAAAGCCAGATCGAAGACTGGTGGAAAGCCGACGTCTACCTGATCGGGGACGAACACCACGAACAGCCCCCACCCTCAGCGCCCCGCCCCTCGCCGCCCCGCGACACAGGGCCAGCCGAGCGCCCATCACTGCGGCATCCACCCGCACCGGCGCCGCCGGCCCAGCGGTCCGGACGCGCTGCCTCCCCGCCAACGGAGGGCACCGAACTGGCGCACACTCCACGGATCCCGTTGACGGCCGCCGAGACCCCGACGCTTACCGCTGGCCGGCCGGAGGCGGCCCCGCCTGCACCAGCGTCCTTGCGCGCGACCACCGTCGGGACGACGGGATCAGCCAATCGAGACCTCTTTGGTCGATCGAGTCGCCCGCGATGGACCGACCCGTGGCGAACCCGGTGGCCTCCAGGATGGATGGTGGCCGCAGCCGCACTCGTGGCAACAGTCGTCGTCAGCGTGGTCGCGTTGTTGGCTGTGGGTGCGTACTGGCGGCAGGACCAATCGGTGACGGTCAGTTTCGACCGGACCGTCAAGGACTCGTCGGCCGACTGCAGCTCCGAATCCCAGGTCTCGCAAGCAGACGTCGCCGCAGGATTTGAGCTCACCTGCACGATGATCGACGCCGCCCCCGGAAACAGCGACCGGCCCTATGTGCAGGTCCGGCTCGAAGGCTGCGACGACTGGCAGCGGCTCGACCATGACGACAGCCCCGACGCCGTCGCGATCACCGCCCACCTCGAGCCCTGCGACGCTGACGTTGGATTCCTGGAGTGGCAGGTGTGCCAGACCCACGGCGGACCGTACAGCGACGACTGTGTAGACGGGTCCGAACCACTGACCGACGGTTGACATGACCAGGCGCGGCGCATTCCCCGCTCATCGGCGTGGGCTCACGACCCCCTGCCGCCGGTTCGGGTCGATGCCAACAACTACCGTCAAGACACCGCCGTCGCCCCGGCCGGGAGGCGCTCACGGCGAGTGTCGACCAGGTTCGGGGCGAATGACCGCCGACGATTCCGCCCGGAAAGGAGTGCCTTGAGTTTTCGCTCCCCGAGAGGCCGTGCGCGACGAGAACCGGTCACCCCGCCAGCTGAGGAACCGACCGCGGCTGTGGACGAGGTCCGCGACAGGGCGGTTCGGCTGCTCGACTTTCTGCTTGACGTCCACGCTTTGCGGTATCCGCCGATCCGCGACATCACCGCCCACCAGATGTTCCTGCTGCGCGAAGAGGAGGTGCCCGCCGGCCCCGGAGTGTCGGTTGCCGGTGGCGGTGACGGGCCATGGCTGCGCTCACAACTGGTGCCCCGCCCGCCCCAGCCCACTGTGCCCACGGCGCTGCGCGGCATCGTCGGCGAATCGTTGTCACCGAACGTTGCGCCTGACCTGAGCGAGCTCGATGACACGGAGCCGCTGAAGCCGGCTGTGGTGGAATGGGTCGATCAGGTGTGGCGGCCGTGGTCCGAGGTGTGGGCGCAGGTCGAAAGATCCCGGGGGTTCTTCCAGAAGCTCTTCGATGCCCGGGCTGAGATCGAGCGTGATCGGGCGACCCTCGAGCTGTTGTGGGGCTTCTGGAACGTCACGTGGCATCACCCGTCAGGGCCGACGCTCTCGCATCCGCTGCTCGTCGTCCCCATCGAGATCGTCTACGACGACGCCGCCGCACAGCTCGCCGTGTCACCCACAGGGCCGCCGGTCCTCGACCTTGACTTCGTCGCTGATCTGCCGGTCGCGGACCGGTCTTCGCTGGTCGATCTCAAGGAGTCGGTCGAAGTCTGTGAGCGCCGGTCGAAAGCTGGAGCGCGCGCCGGTCGAAAACGGTCTTCGACGGGAGAACCCATGTGTGAAGCACCTGAGTGGCTCAACCCCGATTCCGCTGCCGCCGACATCGGCATCAGCACTGCAACGGTTGTCGAGCGAAGCGAGGTCATCGCCTTCTAGCTAGATCTGGGCCCAGACCGCTTCGTCGGCCCCGCGCCGATGGGGCGGGCCCCGGTGGGTGACGGGGCGGCCCCCGATGCCGCCGACCGGGCGGATGGCCGTGAGGGTCCCGAAGGGGCTCTCCGTCTGCTCGAGCAGGTCCGACGGGTCCTCGTCGCCCGCGGGGGCGTGGGCCGGGACGCGAGGCAGGCCCTGTAGCCACAGCGCGGTGCGGGCCAACGCCAGTCGTGCACACCAGCTGCCGCCCTCTTCTTGACGACGGAGCACGCCGGCCAGCGCCGCGAAGGCCGCGAGGTGGCCGGTGGCGTAGTCGAGGACCTGGGCCGGGAGCGGGGTCGGCTCCTCCCGGCCGGCGGCGCGTCGGCCTTCGTCGCAGATGCCGCTCGTGGTCTGCACGAGGCTGTCGAACCCCCGCCACCGTGCCCGTGGCCCCGCTTGGCCGTAGGCCGACAGCTGGACCACGACGAGCCCTGGTCGTAGGGCGCAGAGGGTGCCGAGGTCGAAGCCCAGGGCGGCCAACGCACCCGGCCGGAAGGCGTCGAGGAGCACGTCGGCCCCCGCCACCAGGGCCGCGAAGCGCTCATGGTCCGCGGCGGCGTGCAGGTCCAGGTGGGCCTCGCGCTTGGCGAAGCCCGTCCCGACGTGGAGGGCGTCGATGGTGGGCAGGTGAGGCCCGAGGACATGGAGGACGTCGGCTCCGTGGTCGGCGAGCACCATGCCGGCCACGGGGCCGGCCACCACCCGGGTGAGGTCGAGCACCCGCAGGCGACCGGGGGTGGCTGGCGGTGGCGTCGAGCCGGGGGGTCCGACCGGGCGGAGGTCGACCAGGGGCGTGTCGGCCACCGCTCGGGCCGCAGGATCGACCTCCCATTCGGCCCTCGTGCGCATCCGGGCGGCGCAACCTCCCGCCCTGGCGATGGCGACCTCGAGGTCGTCGGCGCGCCGCTCGACGATGGCTGCGGCGACGGCGTCACGGGAAGCCTCCACCCCGAGGACCTCGAGCACGGCCGCCCGGTGGTGCTCGAAGTTGGTGTGCAACTGGAGCCAGCCCCCTTCGCGATCGCGGTAGTAGCCGGCGAGCGGGTCCCATAACGCCGGGGGGTCGGCGTCGCCCACGCGCAGGGAGCGCTCGGCGCGGAAGGACAGGGCGGCGTGGCGGCGATCCACGGTCACCGGCTCCGGCTGCGTGGCGGCGCGCCGGGCCGCCCACAACCCTGCGGAGAGGGTGGACGCAGCGACCGCCGTGGTCGCCACGGTGGTCACGTCGAGCACCGAGGGCAGGGCCACCGATGGTCCCGCCTCCTCCACGAGGTCGGCCGGGCCCGGGTCGAGGCCGACCTCGGTCAACAGCGAGCGGAGCTCCACCACGGTGTCGGCCACGATCCGAGGCTAGGTGTAGCCGGCAGCGCTCTCGTTCGGCGTCGTTCGCCCAGCGCAGGTTCTCGTGGGCGACCTTGCCCTGAGGGAGGCCCTCGACGGGGAGAGTCTGAACAGGAGTTGCCAACGCCAAGATGACCCGCCCCGGGGCGCGGGCGTCGCTTGTCACACGACGCGCCGACACTGTGACCATGAGCGACACACCACCATGCAACGGCGCGACCCATCGCTGGTCGGCGACGTCCGGCTCTGGTGATTCGACACGGTTCGTCTGCGAACGGTGCGCTCAATCGTGGCTGCCGCCCCGACTCGAGCCTGGCCGTCAGCGAGTGCCCATCGAGCCCGAGGAGCTGTCACAGCTCACGTCGACGCTGGAGGCCATAACCGAGGAGGCCGCCCGGGCCCGTGCCCTCGAGGAGACCCGCCGGCGGTCCGAGGTGATGGCTGAGGCGCAACGGTTCGGCCCGCCTTCGCCGCGTACCAATACAGCTGACGGTCCTCCTCGTGCGAGGACGCCGCCTCCGTTCGAGGCGTGCGACAATTGCCTGGTGTCGGATAGCAAGCGTTTCGAGCTCGGCCCATACGGGAGCCTGGCGGACCCGTGCGTTGTGTGTGGGCACTCGCCGGTCGCCCGCATCCTGTGGGGGATGCCTGCGGGCCCGCCCGAAGGCGGAGACGATGGCTATGTGATCCTCGGTGGGTGCGAACTGTTCGGCGACGATCCGACCCACCGGTGCGCCCAATGCGGGGCCGAGTACTGGGAGGACGGCCGTGTGCGTCCTTCCGACAGCGACGACGTGACCGACGCCAAGGAGTGGCTCGACAAGCCGCCGGTCACCTCCGACTTCTACAGGGAGAGCGGGTTCGTGGACCGGGGCCTGCGCTCCATGGGGCTGATCGAGGCCTTCGGGGAAGAGTGGGCGGCAGCCCAGTACCTCCCCACCGAGGACGAGACCCTGGCCAAGGAGGCCGACCTCCTTTCCCGAGAGACCGCTGAACATCAGCCGGACGCGCACGGCGAGCGGACGGGGGACCCGTGGCTGGTCGACCCGTACGGTGGTCCGGGGGGCGCCACCGCGAACTTGTTGTTCGAGCACCAGGCGGGATGGCCCGACACTTCCGACCGCGAGATCGTCTACGGACCATCCGCAGACGAGCCCGATGTGTTGTGGTTCGTTCCGGGGGCCGCTGGCAAGATGCTTGTGGCGGTGACCGACGCGTTGTGGACCGCCGCCACTTGGGGGGAGCTGCGAGAGCGCCTCGGCGCGTTGGGTGCGGACACGTTCGCCGCGGTGATGGGCTGGTTCGACGACGAAGCCACCGAAGACGGCGAATCGTTCACGGCCGAGCAGTTCCCCGGGTTCGCCGACGGTGACTTCCCGCCGCACGTCGGGCTGCTCGTGGCCGAGTGGGCGCCGGAAGCGGTCATCGGACGCTGGGGTGTTCGCATGGAAACCACGTTCAACGGGACGTTCATCGCGTTCAAGGCAGCAGACGAAGCCGATGTCGTCGCCGCGCTCACTGCCGCAGGGTTCCGCTGCCGGCGCGACGACACCATCATCGGGTCCCTCGTCGAGGGCACCACCGGCATCGGCGACTACGACGCAGGGACGCCCGAACCGGCCAACGGCGATGAGGCCGCGCAGGCACCGGCCGGTGCCAACGAGGCGGAACCGGCCACGCCCGCCACGCCAGGGCCCGGGGCCCGGCCTACCTCGGGTATCCGCTCCGAGGATCCCCTGGCGTGGGACGAGGATGCTGCGCTGGCCAGAGAGGCCGAGCTTCTCGAAGCAGAGGCGCGGGCCGACGGTCGCGCTGAGCCACGAAGGTCTGCACCGGGCGAGGACACCGAAACCGGCGAGCTGGTGCGGCGCGCGAACGCGCTGGCACGTTCGGCGTCGGGGCTGGCGGACCGCGGCGAGTACGACGCCGCCGAGGCCGTGTACGGCCAGCTGCTCGACCTGTGCCGTACCGCCGACGCGCCCTGGTCGGCCGCGCAGACGCTGGCCGACACCGCCGAGTTGTTCGTGGCCATGGGGCGCCGCGAACAGGCTGCCCGCCTGGCAGGCGATGCCGCCGAGCTGTTCTTGGCGCTCGACGAGCCGGTGTGGGCGCTCGACGCGCTCAAGCCGCTGGCTGACGTGTTGAGCGACTCCGGTGGCCTGGACAGCGCTGAGGCCATGTACCGCCACATGCGCGACATCGCGGCGTCGTCGGGGGACCGGCGGTGGGTGTCGACACTCGACATGGAACTCGGGATCGTGGCCGAGCGGCGCGGCCGCCTCGACGACGCCCGGGGCCTCTACCGACAGGCGCTGACCGGGTTCCCCGCCGACGCCGACGTCGACCGGGCCCGCTGCCTGATGAACCTCGCCGCCACGCTCCGGGCGCTCGGCGAACCCGCCGACGCCAGCGACGCCTTGACCGAGGCCCGCGGCCGGTTCGCCGACGCGGGCATGCGCCGGGAGGTCGCCGACTGCGACGTGAACCTGGGCAACGTCTTGTGGGGGCTGGGCCGCATCGCTGACGCCGTCGCGCTGAACCAGGCCGGCCGGGCCACCTACCAGGCGCTCGGTCTGCCCACCGAGGCCGCCGACTGCACCGACCACCTCGGGGCGCTCGCCACCACCGAAGGCGACCCCGCCGCGGCACTGGCCCAGCATCAGGACGCCAGCGCCGTGTACCTCGAGCACGGCTACGACCTCGAAGAAGCCACCTGCGCCTACAACTGGGCCCACGCACTGTTGCACCTCGGTCGCCCCGAAGAGGCGCTCGCCCAACTGCAACGGGTCCGACCGGTGCTCACCGCCGCCGGTGCCGACGGCAGCCTTGCCGAGCACCTACTGCTCGAGGCGTCCGTTCGGGCCGCCCTTGGCCAACACGCCACCGCGGGTCAACTGGTCGACGACGCCCGCCGCATCATCGAAGAAGTCGTCCACGGCGGACCTGACCTGATCGTCGACTGCGACGTGACCCTCGGAGAGGTACTCCGCCGGGCCGGCCGGGCCGACGCCGCCATCGCCGTCCTCGAAGACGCCGCCGTGCGCGCCGACCGGTACTGCGGGCCGCTCACCGCCGCCGAAGCCGCTGAGCAACTCGCTCGCGCCTACCACGTCGCCGGCCGCGCCGGCGACGCCGAACGAGCCGCAGACGACGCACGGCGACGCTTCAACGACCTGGGCCTCGACCACCGCGCCGCCCAGGTCACCCACGACTGGGCGTAAGGGCCCGGCTGCCCATTCCGCCAGCAGCGAGGAGCGTGAAGACCGGTCAGCGAAGGGTGACGGCGTGCAGATGGTCTTGGTGCGCGTGAACCTGCCGGGAGACGTTCACGTTCTTCACCTTGCTCGACGATGTCGGGATGCGCTCGCAGCCGACGGCTTTCGTGCCGGCTTCGCCGAGGCGGTACAGCAAGCGCAGGATCTTGTCGTCGGTCGACCAGTAGTTCCAGATGCGGTCGTCGACGGCGGTCTCGATGGAGTGCCAGTCGACGCGGGTTCCGACCGCGGCGCCGAGCAGATGCATCGACTGGATCCTCGGCTCCTCGTCGTCGTGGCGTGTCGACAGCGCCGCGGCTGCCGCCGTCATCACCCTCGCCCCAAGGCTGAAGCCGACAAGAACGACGGAGCTCAAATCCGATCGCACGATCGCGTCGGCCAGTACCGAGCCCGTCATGGTGGCTCGGGTCCGGGCCACATGCCAGGGGTTCTTGGCGAGGCTCGCAGCAGTGAACACGCCACTCAGTGGCCCGAGCAGCTTGCCCGCGCTGGTCGTCGCCTGGAGCGCCAGTTGTCGGGCGGCCTGCTCCGTGAGATGCGCTGCCGACCGGGCCGCGAGAGGCGTGAGTGACTTGAGCTCCTTGGCACCCCACGTCAACCGGTACACCGTTGCGTCGGGATAGCGCCGTCGGACGAGTTGCTCCCAGGCGCCCCATCCGGTCTTGCCCTCCGAGAGGAAGCCGTTCGCGAAGATGACGGTCGTGTCGTCGCCGTCAGACAGCTTCTCGAATCCGAAGGACTTGTCGTTTCGGACGTAGGCGTTCGCGACGCGCGCGCCGGAAGCACCGCCGAGACCGACGCCTGCGGCGGTCACCACCACGGTTCCCCCCAACATCCCGTAGCCGCCGGCCGCCACGGCCCCACCGCCGAGCAGGGCGAGTCCGTGACTGGTGGCCGCGGCGCCGGACAGCCCCGTCGCCGCGCCGACCGCACCGCCGATGGCCGGTGCCGCGACGTAGGCCAGCGGACCCACGACGGCCATGCCAGCGAGGGTTGCTGCGGCGATGGTGGTGATCTTCCGAGCATCGAGGTGCTCGAACTCGAGCCAGGGCAGGTAGTCCTCGAGCGAGTCGACTCGAGCGGTCAGCTTCTCGAACGACGGGATCTCGTGATCGTGCTCGGCGCAGAACAGAGCTCGCCCGCTATGGCTGCCATCCCGGTGGGCGAAATTCCGACACCGAGGGAACTCACACCATCCGGTCGGTGAGCCGCACTCGACGCACACGTATCGCCGTGGCCCGAGTCGTCGAGAGCCGAGCTTCGGCCGAGACCCCGAGAGGCGATGGTCCGACTTCGTGAGACAGGCGGAGCACCAGCCGTGTTCGGTTGTCTCGGTAAGGTCGCCAAGTAGCGCGCCGATGTGTTCCGCTGCGGCGCGCCACCGTTTCGCCTCCTTCTCGTGATGCCGGCGCTTCTTCTCATTGCGTGTCCGCCGGAGGGCGAACTCGTGTTCCGCGTGCCGCTCAACCGCTCCAACGAGGGCCCGTGTCGGAAGTCCCTCTGGGGCCACCTCGACCTTTGCGACGTCACTCTCCCAGTCCACCTTCACCGAGAGCCCGCCGTCACCAACGAACTCACAGCGGTAGCCCGAAGCCCCACGCGGCGTGTAGTCGATGCTCATTGCGGTTGACCTCGGTGTTGTGAGTCGGCCTGGCCGGCTTGCGGCTGCTCGTCGGGATACTTCTTAGGCCCCAACCGACCGAGGGCGGACACGGTAGTGGCGGCTGCGATCTCGGCGGGTGTGGCGTCGTCGAGTTCGCCATGGAGGTGCCCGACGTGGAACCAGTCGCCCCAGCTCCAGGGGGCGATTCCTTGGTGCCCGGGTCGTACGCGGCCCCGGTGCGGCCCGCGTGGCGCCACGTTACGGTCCGAACTTGGCGGTCGTCGGTCCCGATGCGGACCAGGATCCACACGTCGGCATGGCGTCCCCGTCGGGGTCAGCGAGGTGGCCGCCGTGCGCAGCGCGTCGGCGGTGAGAGCCGGTGGCCGCCAGTAGTTGGTGCAGGGGTCGGCATCTTGATGGTCATGAGCTCCTTTACCGGCACCGAGAAGACTCCGCAGGCCGCTTGGGAGACCCGTCGCCTTGACCGGGTGCTGGGTGTGGTCCGCCTCGACCAGCTGCCGGTGGCCGTGCGCGTCGGGTGCCGCGTGGAGGAACGCTCTGTGGGCGTGGCCTCGGCGGTGCAGCTCGACGGGCACCAACGACTGCTGGGAGCGTGGCTCACCGCGCCTGGGTGTGACGATTCGACATTGTGGGGCCGGGCGCTGGGCGAGCTGCGTGGTCGTGGCGCGTTGGACGCGTTCGTCGTGTCGTGCAGCGACCGGCGCTGGCAGCCGGACGCGGCCCGGGCGGCGTGGCCGTTGGCGTTCGTGGACACGACGGTGGTGGCGCTCCTTCGCTCTGCGGTTGGTCTGGCCACCTGGCAGGACCGGCGGCGAGTGCTACCGATGTTGCGCGATGTAGTCACCGCCGTTGACGAGGCCGCCCTCGGTGCGCGCGTCGACGCCGTCGAGGCCGCCTGGGGCCACCGGTACGCGGCTGTGGTGGCCAGGTGCCGTCGCGGCGCGGACGGGCTGCGGGGCCTGTTGGCCGTCGACCCGGCGCTGCGTCAGGTCATGGCCGCCAGCAACGGCATCACCCACTTCGAAAAGGACCTGCGCCGCGCCGCCAAGGACACGGTCCTCACCGGCGAGAACACCTCGGTGCGGTCGCTGATCGCGGCCACCGGCGTCAACCCCCAAGGTGAGCTGACCAGCGCCACCCAAGGCTGGAACCGGGCGCTGAACGCGCTCGCTCTCACGCAAGCTGATCGGTTCTGCATCGTGAACGGATGAGCCGCCCGTGATGTCTCACGACCGACGGCTCTCGGTCAGTCGGCCCGTCCTGACCTTTCCCTTCGAAGAACTCGCTCAACTTAGGGAACGACGGTCCCGATTCGGGGCGTGCCCCCGGCTTCTTCAGCTTCTCGATCGCGTCACCCCGGAACTCGATTTCCTTGGGAGGCACACCGAGCCGCCCCACCTCGGCGTCTCGAAGCGCGCTTCTGGGGTAGCGCGCTGCGCGTGGGCGAGGAACACGGCCGGTACGACGACTGTCGCCGTCGGCGCCGTCAGGCCGTGCGCTCAGTCCGCCCTAGAAGCTCACCGCAGCCGCGCCCGCTGTGCTTCCCGCCGCCTGGGCACTGAATCCCTGGCACCATCTGGCCAGACGGTGAACCAGCTGCTGGGGTGGATCGTCTGCAGTTGTCAGATCTGTCGAGAACTCGGCTGCCAGCTCGCGAGCGGCGTCCACCATGTCCATGTGGCCGTGGTGCCGCTCTTCGGCAACCAGGCGCACTGCGGCCGTGGCGATGCCAACGAACTTCGGTTGCCGCAGCAGCTCCTCGACCGACGGAGTCTTGCCGGGGAACTCCGCTTCTGCTCGTGCGTGCCAGGCCCGGGCGAACTCCTGCGCTGCCGGCTCGTCAGGCTCGGGGTCCTGCGTGAGGTCAATCAGCGCAGCGAGCGGTCTGGTTGCTGCTCGCTGTGGCTGCGATCGCCGGAGCACGGTGTGGCCTTTGACGATCAGGCCGAGCTCCTTGAACTCAGCGAGCCTCCTGGTGGCGTCGTCCTTGCGACTGAGCCCGAGCGGGCGAATGGTGACCCGCCTGCGCGTGTCGGTCTCCACTTCGAGCGCGATCAGTTGTCCGAGCCGGGGAAGCCACCGACGCACTTGGCTCTTCTTGAGCTTCGCGACGGCCTTGTCGAGCCCTTCCACGTCGATCCAGGCCCATTTCCCCGCGCCCTGATCGACCTCTGCGAAGGGGCTGCTGATCTTGAAGAGCCTTCCGACGTTGCCACGGTCGACTCCGATGGCATTCGCCAGCTGGTTGGGGTTAGCAGTCCTGTGACGCGCCTGGAGCACCCGTACGGCCATCGCGGCGAACACAGTCTCGACGCCGACGCACTCAGCAGCCAGCTGCTGGCGCCTATCGCGCCACTCGGATCGGGTCACGGCCACATACTCCATGCAGGGGAGCCTATCTCCGTAATTTTCAGATTGTTTTCGTGTTTATCGTTAATCTCCAAAACGGTTTCGCGCGTCGCTTCCGGCGCGCCGACGCGCGGCCCCGAGGGTTCGCAGTGGCGAGCGTCACCGCATCGGCGACGAAGGCGCACAGGCCCCGGCGTGAACGAAGCGTGTGCTCTCTCCTTGGAGCATTGCTCTTTGTACGAGGCTCTTCGAGCAGCGGAGGCTCCGCGTCTGCCCTGGTCAGACAGGAATTCCGTCGAGTGCAACCACCGGAGCTAGACCTCAGGGTCTCCGGAAATAGACCACATCGTTCCCGGAGGTAGACCACACCCGTTTCAGGGGCCGGCGATGCTCTCTGCCCCTCGCCCGCCCCTGGCGCTTCGCCGAAGCCGCCGCTGCCGCGGAGCGAGGATTCAGACCGTCCGAGAGGATGACCCCGACCCGTGCGGTGACCGGTGACCGGCCGGTTGCTGGCCTCCCATGCCAGCAACGGTGCCCTGGTCTTCTGCCCAGTACAGGGGCGCCGACGGGCCCCGTGTCAGCCTGATGGGCGACACGATCAGCTTCTCGGAGGACCAGGCGATCGTCAACGCTGCCACCGTCGGCGTCTACCGGTTGGTGCAGGCGTCGCCCAACGGTTCATCGGCACCCCGCCGAGGGTGATGATCGTCGACGAGTTGGATGATCACCTCAGGGAGCTCGCTGTTCGGCCCGGCGTCGCCGGACAACGTGAAGACGCTCGCGCTCGCGCGGGTCTGACGCCTGGGCCGGTCGGATCGTCAGAGCACCTCGTTGACGGCGTCGACCGTCACCCCGAGTTCAGGTTGCCCCCGATGCACCGAAGACCTCCGGGGCCAGTTTCCTCAAGGACTTGACGGTGATCTCGTCGCCGACCCGGTCCCAGACATCCTGCACGGTGACGACCTCCCCGATCGCCCTGCGGATCGACGGCAAGAGTCCGGCGTGCCGAGTTGATCGCAGCAGCTTGTCGAGGTTCCTGCGGTTGGAGGCGAGCCAGGCCAATGGTCTCGAGGTGTCCAGCAGGTAGAGGTATCTCGGCTTGCCCGAGTCATCGAGCGCCAGCCTCACTACGTCGGCCGTCAATTCGCGCTGGCGAGCGGCGTTGTTGCTTGACCTCCAATGCTGGAACTTGAACTCGGCAACTCGCCTATTGGTGACGAGGTCGCAGGCACCCGATGGACCCGCACCGAGGGAAACGCTTTCGATGGTCTCGTCGTCAGTCAGTTCTCTTCTCATGGCTGCGATCATCCCGGCCGCGTGGATAAGCGAGTAGAGGTCCCCTACTGCTTCCGAGAGCTTCAGCGCCGCTCGAAGAAGGTCGTCGCTGAAGGCCACCTCGTAGTCGAGGGAAGCTCGGCCCCCACTCACCAGTCGCCTTTCGGCGGCTGCGACAGTCGGCCCGACCCCGTTTGCCGCAACCAGTTCGACGACCATTTCAAATCCGTCTTCATCAGCAGTCGATGTGCTGTCCATCTCGGCGAAGCTACTGGCCCCTAGTTTTGGATGCCGGTGCTGACCGAGAGCACCGGGGATCCGTCATGTGAGGCGCCGGTGATGTGCAATGGTCGTGGAGTAGGTCACGGCGTCGAAGTACTCGATGTCCACTGGGGAACAGCGAAGGGGAGTGTGAGCCGGTGAACATCTTCGAGCTGCGGGATTCGGCGATCCGGGACTACCGGGACTTCATCGCCGGTTTCGTGAACATTCGGGACCCCCGGGTGCGGGCCGAGGTCGATCGGGCGCTGGACGAGGGGTACCTGTGGCCGGAGCCGTGGCTGTCGCTGAACCCGAAGTTCCACCAGGGGGGCAGCGTCGACGAGCTCGTCGCAGCCGACGTGCTCCACCCTGAGTGCTCGCGGATCTTCCGCCTGAAGGACGGGACCGATCCGCAGGGACGCGACCTGAACCTGCATCGCCACCAGGTCGATGCCATTCAGGCGGCTCGATCAGGGGATCCTTACGTCGTCACCACGGGTACGGGGTCCGGCAAGTCGCTCGCCTACATCATCCCGATCGTGGACCGAATTCTCCGCGAAGGGCCGGGCAAGGGCATCAAGGCCATCGTCGTCTACCCGATGAACGCTCTGGCGAACTCCCAGTTCGAGGAGCTGTCGAAGTTCATCAACCGGGGCTACCCCGATGAGCGGGGCCCGGTGACCTTCCGGAGGTACACGGGCCAGGAGTCCGACGAGGAGAGGGTCGAGATCGCCAAGAACCCTCCCGACATCCTGCTGACCAACTACGTGATGCTTGAACTGATCCTCACCCGGTCGTTCGAGACGAAGAGCCTCGTGCCTCACGCGAAGGGTCTCGAGTTCCTGGTACTCGACGAGTTGCACACGTACCGAGGGCGTCAGGGCGGCGATGTTGCGCTTCTGGTGCGGCGCCTGCGGGAGGCGTGTGAGGCGCCGGCGATGCAGTGCGTGGGAACGTCGGCGACGTTGGCGTCGGAGGGAAGCCTCGGAGAGCAGCGAGCCGAGATCGCCGCAGTCGCCTCTCGGCTGTTCGGTGCACCGGTCTCGGCGGATCGGGTGATCGGCGAAACCCTGCAACGGTCCACGGACCTCATGGGTGATGACCCCGAGCTCTCAGGGGTGCTGGCCGATGCCGTCGACGACAGCCCGTCTTACGGGACCGGTGACTACGAGGCGTTCCGTCGTGATCCGCTCGCCCGCTGGCTGGAGGAGACGATCGGGCTCGCGGAGGTCGACGGCGATCTCGTCCGCGCGGGACCGCGCCAGATCGGCGGAGACGCGGGACTGGCCGCTGTGGTTCACGCCCTCACGGGGAAGCCCGCCGACCAGTGCGTCGCCGCGATCCGGCTGCGGCTCCTCGCCGGCTCAGAGGTCATCGACCCTGAGACGAACCGTCCGGTGTTCGCCTTCCGGCTCCACCAGTTCGTTTCACGCGGTTCGAACGTGTTCGCCACCCCCGAGCCGCCGGCCGAACGCGAGGTGACTCTGGTCGAGCAGCAGTACGCGCCGGGGACGAACCGCTCGAAGCGCCTGTTGCCCATGGCGTTCTGCCGTCAGTGCGGCCAGGACTACTTCGTGGTGGAGCGGTCGGTCGACGCGGCCGGGGAACTGCTCGAAGGTCGCGATCTGGGCGACAGGGACCATGAGGAGCACAAGCGCACGCTCGGGTTCCTCTACTTGTCAACGGATCGCCCGTGGCCTCGGGACCAGGAGGAGGTGCTCGAACGGCTGCCCCAGGACTGGCTCGAGGAAGGGCCCTCCGTTGCTCTGCGGGTGCAGAGCCGGCTGCGCGATCGGGTGCCGGAGGCGGTGTGGGTCTCCGCCGACGGGCGCCTGAGCCAGTTCGAGAAGGAAGGCACGGCTGAGGCGGCGTTCATCCCAGCGGGGTTCCGGTTCTGCCTGCATTGCGGGGTGACGTATGCGCCGACGACCCGCAGCGACATCGGGAAGCTCTCGACGCTTGGGTTCGAGGGCCGCTCGACTTCCACGACGATGTTGGTGCTCGCGGTCCTGAGGCACCTGGCCGACCAGGCCGGAGATGAGGACGTTCCTCGCAAGCTCCTCGACTTCACCGACAACCGCCAGGACGCCTCGTTGCAGGCCGGGCATTTCAACGACTTCGTACAGGTCTCGCTGCTGCGGTCGGGTTTGTACAGGGCGGTGGCCTCTGCCGGCGAAGCCGGTCTGGACTACACCACGCTGGCGCAGGCGGTCTTCGACGCCATCGACCTCCCGCTGGAGGAGTACGCCCAGAACCCGGAGGCGAAGCGGGCCGCACGCGACGAGATCGACCGGGCACTGCGCGAGGTGCTCGCCTACCGGCTCTACGGCGACCTGCGGGCGGGGTGGCGGGTCACCTCGCCGAACCTGGAGCAGGTCGGGTTGCTCGAGATCGCCTATGACCGGCTCGACGAGCTCTGCGCCGATGACGATGACTGGCAAGGTTCCCATACCGCCCTCGTCGGCGCGACCGCCGACGAGCGTTTCGAACTTTGCCGGGCAGTGCTGGACTGGCTGCGCCGTGACCTGGCGATCCAGGTCGACGCCCTCGACAGCAACCACCAGGAGCAGATCTGGCAACGCTCCTATGTGAACCTCGTGGCCCCATGGGCGATCGACGAGAACGAGCAGTACCAGATGACCGCCTCCACGGTGGCGTGGTTGACACCGAAGCGTCCCAACGACCCGCAGAACTGGCTGTACCTGACGCCCCGCACAGCGGTCGGCCAACACATCGCCCGACGCGCCTTCCCCCAGCTCGCCAGCCAGGGACAACACCTCAAGGGCCCCGACGTCACCACCATCATCGGCCAGGTCTTCACGGTTCTCACCCAGAACGGGCTGCTGGCCAAAGTCGACGACCGAGAGCTCGACGGTGAACGGGTCCACGGCTACCAGATCCCGGCCTCCGCGCTGCGCTGGCGGGCCGGTGACGGCACCACACCGCACCGCGACCTCGTCCGCATCCCCGGAGCCCCTACCGAGCAGGCGGCGGTCAACCAGTTCTTCGTCGACTTTTACCGGACGGTTGCCGCCACCCTCGTGTCACTCGAGGCCCGCGAGCACACCGCACAGGTCCCCAGCGACGAACGTCAGCGCCGAGAGGACGACTTCCGGGAGAACCGCCTCCCGGTCCTGTTCTGCTCACCCACCATGGAGCTGGGCATCGACATCGCCAGCCTGAACGTGGTCGGCATGCGCAACGTCCCCCCGACGCCGGCCAACTACGCGCAGCGCTCCGGCCGCGCCGGCCGCTCCGGGCAGCCCGCCCTGGTGTTCACCTACTGCTCGACGGGCTCCGCGCACGACCAGTACTTCTTCCGACGGCCCACCCTCATGGTCTCGGGCAAGGTACGGCCACCCCGGATCGACCTCGCCAACGAAGATCTCGTCCGCTCCCACGTGCACGCCATCTGGCTGGCCGAAAGCGGCATCGCGCTCGGCCGCAGCCTCCGTGACGTGCTCAACCTCTCCGGCGACCCCGCCAGCCTCGAACTGCTCGACGCCATCACCGACGACATCGCCCGCCCTTCGGTGACCGAACGGGCCCGCGCCCGATCCTCGGCGGTGCTGGCCAGCATCGGCGACGAGCTGGCCCACGCGGAATGGTGGTCCGAGACCTGGCTCGACGAGTCCCTCGGCGGCGTCGGCGCCCGCTTCGATCGGGCCTGTGACCGGTGGCGGGACCTCTACCGGGCTGCCGACTCACAACAGCGGGCCCAGAACGCCGTCAAGCGCGACCACACCAAGAGCGTGGACGAGAAACGGCGGGCCGAACGATTGCGGGCCGAGGCCGAAAAGCAGCTCGAGCTGCTGCTCAACGAGGCCCGAACCGACTCCCAATCCGACTTCTACTCGTACCGGTACTTCGCCTCGGAGGGGTTCCTGCCCGGCTACAACTTCCCCCGGCTGCCCATCTCCGCGTACATCCCGGCGCGTCGACGGGGCCGCTCGGTCGACGACTGGCTGTCGCGGCCCCGGTTCGTGGCCGTGCAGGAGTTCGGCCCGCAAGCGCTCATCTACCACGAGGGCTCCGTGTACCGCGTGAACCGGGTGATGATCCCCGTGGCCCAGGAGTCGGGCCCGGACGCCGGCGACCCTGTCGTGACGTCCACGGGGGTGCAGTGCAGCGACTGCGGGTACCTGCACCGATCCGGTGCAGCACCCGACCGGTGCCAGCACTGCCACGCCCTGCTGGAAAGCAACGGCACCGAGTTCCGTGACCTGTTCCGCATGACCTCGGTGTCGACCCGGCGCCATGACCGCATCAACTCCAACGTGGAGGAGCGACAGCGCCGTGGCTACGAGATCCGAGCCGGTTTCACCTGGGCCGAGGTCGGAGGACGCCCCGCCGTGCACCACGCTGACGTCGTGAACGGCGACGGCGACCTTCTCGCCCAACTGGACTACGGGCACACCGCCACCCTCACGCTCATCAACCTCGGTTGGGCGCGACGGAAGTCCAAGGGCGAGATCGGCTACCTCCTCGACCTCGACAAGGGCCGTTGGCAGTCCCGGCCCGGTGATGAGGACGCTGATGACCCGATGAGCGCCAGGGTCAAGCGGGTCATCCCCTTCGTTGAGGACCGCCGCAACACGCTGGTCTTCGACCCGACGCAGGCCCTCGAAGAGGGCGTCGGACCGGTGAACTTCATGGCCTCCCTGGAGGCCGCCCTCAAGAGCGCGGTGCAGGCTGTCTACGACCTCGAGGACATGGAGCTCGCCACCGCCGCCCTCCCAGACCGGGACCAACGCAACGCCACCCTGTTGTTCGAGGCGGCCGAGGGTGGCGCGGGGGTGCTGCGGCACCTCGCCGAGAACCCGGCTGCGTTGGGCAAGGTCGCTCGTCAGGCGCTGGAGCTCTGCCACTTCGATCCCGACACCGGCGAGGACCTCAAGCGGGCACCCGGAGCGATCGAGGACTGCGAGGCCGCCTGTTACGACTGCCTCATGTCCTACACGAACCAGCCGGACCACTCGCTGCTCGACCGGTGGCTGATCCGCGGCTACCTCCTGGACCTCTCCGGGGCGGCCGTGGAGGCGTCCCCGTCCTCGCGACCCCGGGGTGAGCACTTCGAGGAGTTGGTGAACCTCACCCAGTCCGACCTCGAACGCGACTGGCTGCGAGCCATCTACGAGGGCGACTTTCGGCTCCCGGACAACGCCCAGGAACTGCTGGGAGACATCGGCACGCGGCCTGATTTCGTCTACAGGGACAGCCGGGTCGTCGTCTACGTCGACGGCCCCCACCACAAGTACCCGGATCGGGCCGAACGGGACCGCGGGCTCGAGGACCGCCTGCTGCTGGCGGGATGGACGGTCCTACGCTTCACCGCCGACGACCTCCAAACGTGGGTCGAACAGGCCCGCGAAAACCCCTCCACCTTCGGGAGCGGTACGTGAGCCACGCCATCGGCACCCTGGTGAGGGTCCGTGACCGGGACTGGGTCGTGCTGCCCGGCTCCAACGACGACCTGATCGTGGTGCGGCCCATCGGCGGCACCGAGGACGAGACCACCGGGATCCTGACCGCGCTCGAGGCCGTCGAGTCGGCAACCTTCGACTGGCCCGACCCCGCCACCGCCGGCGACCACCGCTCGGCCCGCCTCCTGCGCGACGCCCTGCGGCTGGGGTTCCGGTCCTCGGCGGGGCCGTTCAGGTCGTTCGGTGCGATCGCCGTCGAACCGCGGCCGTACCAGCTGGTGCCGCTCCTGATGGCGCTGCGGTTGGATCCGGTGCGGCTGCTCATCGCCGACGACGTCGGCGTAGGCAAGACCGTCGAAGCGGGCCTCATCGTCCGGGAGATGCTCGACAACGGCACCGTGAGCCGGTTCTCGGTGCTCTGCCCGCCCCACCTGGCCGAGCAGTGGAAGTCCGAGCTCGCCGACAAGTTCCACCTCGACGCCGAGCTGGTGCTGGCCGGAACCGCCAAACGGCTCGAACGCCGTCACTGCGCCGCCAACGAGTCCATCTTCGACGTGTTGCCGTACACGATCGTCTCCACCGACTTCATCAAGAGCGACGCCCGCCGCGACGAGTTCGTCCGATCCGCCCCCGAGCTCGTCGTCGTCGACGAGGCCCACACCTGCGCCGCCGACCCCGCCGGGACCGGACGCCGCCACCAACGCCACCAGCTCCTCCTCGACCTCACCTCCGGCGGCAGAGGCAGCGCGGACCGCCACGTGATCCTCGCCACCGCCACCCCGCACTCGGGCAACAAAGGCGCGTTCCGCTCCCTCATCGGGCTTCTCAACCCGGCGTTCGCCGACCTCCCCGAAGAAGACCGGATCGACGAGCGCACCCGCCGCGACCTGGCCCGCCACTTCGTCCAGCGGCGCCGCTCCGACATCCGCAAGGACTTCACCGACGAAGCCGGCACCTTCCCCAAACGCGAGGAGCTCCCCGAACAAGACGGCGAGTACCGGCTCACCGCCGAGTACACGGCCCTGTTGCGAGAGGCGATCGCCTGGGCCCAGGAGACCGTTCGAGACGAGACCGGCGGCCGGCACCGCCAAAGGGTCCGGTACTGGTCGGCGCTGGGGCTGCTGCGCTGCCTCGCGTCGAGCCCGGCCGCAGCAGCGGCCACCCTCCGGGCCCGCGCCGCGACCTCTCACGCCGCCACGGTCGAAGAGGCCGACACCGCCGGCCGGCGGATCGTGCTCGACCAGGACGACACCGACGACGAAGGCCGAGTCGACACCACCCCCGGCGCCCACCCCGACGACGATGACCCTGACGCCGAGTCCAAGCCTGACCGCTCCACGAAGCGGCGGCTGCTGGCCATGGCCGACCAGGCCGACGACCTCGCCGGCCCCGGCACCGACGCCAAGCTCCGCCACGCCACCGGCCTGCTGCGCCGCCTCATCGACGACGGGTTCAACCCGATCGTGTTCTGCCGGTTCCTCGACACCGCCGACTACCTCGCCGCCCACCTCACCAAAGCCTTCGGTGACGGCGTGCTCATCGAAGCAGTCACCGGTCGGCTCGCCCCCGAAGAACGCGAACGCCGCATCTCCGCCATGGCCCAGCGGTCTCCACGACTGCTCGTGGCCACAGACTGCCTATCGGAGGGCATCAACCTCCAGGAGCGCTTCGACGCCGTCGTCCACTACGACCTGCCCTGGAACCCGACCCGGCTCGAACAGCGCGAAGGGCGCGTCGACCGCTTCGGCCAGCCCGCCGCGATCGTGCGGGTGGCGACCATCTACGGCGTCGACAACCGCATCGACGAAGCCGTCCGCAACGTCTTGCTACGCAAGCATCGCGAGATCCGAGACGAGACCGGCGTGTCGATCCCGGTCCCCGGCTCCAACGACGAGTTCATCGAAACGGTCTTCGAGCACCTCTTCGCCGAGGAGCAGCTCACCCTTGACCTCGCCGGATCCCGCGCTGCTCGAGTCACCACCGACGCCCTGTTCGAGCAGTGGGACGACGCCGCCGCCCGCGAGAAGGCCGCCCGGACCCGCTACGCGCAGTACGCCATCAAGGTCGGTGAGGTCACCGCCCAGGTCGACGCCGCCCGGGCCGCCATCGGCGACAGCGTCGATGTCGAACGATTCGTCCGCGCCGCGTGCCTGCTCACCGGCGGGGCCGTCACCAACCAGGACGACACGGCCATCCGCATCGACCTCACCGAAGCACCCGCCGGCCTCCGCGACGCCCTCACCGCGGCCGGACAACCCGACAAGCTCACCGCCGGCTTCAAGCTCCCCGTGAGCGCCGGGACCACCTACCTCGACCGGACCCATCCCTTCGTCGACGCCCTCGCCACCTACATCCTCGACGGGGCGCTCGACCCCGAGTTGGCCGGCGACGCCGTCGCCGCTCGCTGCGGCGCCATCCGCACCGAGGACGTCACCGAGCTCACCACGGTGCTGCTGGTGCGGAACCGATTCGACATCACCATCCGCCGGCGAGGGGCCGACGACCACCGGCAGTTGGCCGAAGACATCGGCGTCCTCGCCTTTGCCGGACTGGCCGATGACCCCAGATGGCTCGACGAGGCCGACACCGAGCGCCTGCTCGCCGCCGCGCCGAGCGACAACGTCGGCCCCGAGCAGCGCATCCAGTTCCTCGAGCGCGTCCTGGGCCACCGAGATGACCTCGTCGTTCACCTCCACGGGTTCGCCCACGACCGCGCCGCCCTGCTCGAAGACCAGCACAACCGGATCAGGACCGAGGCCGGCGCGGCCGGTAAGGCCGCCGTCACCGCCCACATCCCCGTCGACGTCCTCGGCGCCTACCTCCTCCTTCCCGGCTGACCGTGGCCACCCCCACCGAGTTCACCGCCGTCACCACCGAAGGCGGCCTGCTGCCCGCCGATCTCATCGAACGGCTCGTCCGCGACACCACCAGCCTCCCCGGCACCGGCGACTCCGACTACCGGCTCACCCCCGGCACCCGCCTCCGCGAGATCATCAGCCGCTCCTACGCCGACCTCCTCGGCGCCTGGGAGACCTTCGAGCCTCACGTCCGCCGGCTCGACGCCGACGACCACTCCGCCGCCCTCACCCGGGACCGCTGGCTCCTGCCCCTGTTCAGCGAGCTCGGCTACGGCCGACTCGACCGCCGCCCCGGCCCGGACGTCATCGGGGGCAAGGAGTACCCGGTCACCCACCAGCACGACCAGGCCCTCGTCCACCTTGTCGGCTGGAACGTGCCCCTCGACCAGCGCACCCCCGGCGTCGCCGGCGCCGCCCGATCCGCGCCCCATTCCATGGTCCAGGAACTACTCAACCGCAGCACCGACCACCTGTGGGCCGTCGTGTCCAACGGCCGCCAACTCCGGATCCTGCGTGACAACAGCAGCCTCACCCGTGCCGCTTATGTCGAGTTCGACCTCGAGACCATCTTCAGCGAAGGCGCGTTCAACGACTTCGTCGCCCTCTGGCTCCTCGTCCACGCCACCCGCCTCGAAGGCGACCCCCAGAGCGGCTGCTGGCTCGAACAGTGGGCGACCGAAGCGCGAGAGCAGGGCATCCGCGCCCTCGAATCCCTCGGGACGGGCTTCGAGAGCGCCATCGCCGCCCTCGGCGCCGGCTTCCTCGCCCACCCCGCCAACACCACCCTGCGGACCCGCCTCCACGACGGCGACCTCGATACCCAGGACTACTACCGCCAACTCCTCCGGGTCGTCTACCGGCTCGTCTTCCTCCTCGTCGCCGAGGACCGCAACCTCCTCCACCCCGACACCACACCCGACGACGCCCGCGACCGGTACCGGCGCTACTACAGCCTGTCGCGCATCCGCGACTTCGCCCGCCGTCACCGCGGCACCCGCCACAGCGACCTGTGGCAACAGATCACCCTCGTCACTCGCGGCCTGCACGACCCGGCCGGGCTTCCCGCCCTCGGGCTTCCCGCCCTCGGCTCAGCGTTGTGGGACCCCGCCACCACCGCCGACCTCGACCACGCCCGCCTCTCCAACCTCCACCTCCTCACCGCCATCCGGTCCCTGGCCTACACCCGCCGCGAACACGCCCTGCAACTCGTCAACTACCGGCTCCTCGACAGCGAAGAGCTCGGCTCGGTCTACGAGTCCCTCCTCGAGCTTCGCCCCGAGATCGACCCCTCCGCAGCCACCTTCACGCTGCGCCGGGCCTCCGGCAACGAACGTAAGACCAGCGGCTCCTACTACACCCCCACCCCCCTCATCGCCGCGCTGCTCGACGTCAGCCTCGACCACCTCCTCGACGACGCCGACCAGGCCGACGACCCCGAAGCCGCCCTGCTCGACCTCAAGGTCATGGACCCCGCCTGCGGCTCCGGGCACTTCCTCGTCGCCGCCGCCCGCCGCATCGCCCGCCGCCTCGCCTCTCACCGCACCGGCGAACCCGACCCCACCCCCGCCGCCGCCCGCCACGCCCTCCGCGATGTCGTCGCCCACTGCGTGTTCGGCATCGATCTCAACCCCATGGCCGTCGAACTGTGCAAGGTCAGCCTCTGGCTCGAAGCGGTCGACCCGGGCCGGCCCCTGTCGTTCCTCGACCACCACATCGTCTGCGGCAACGCCCTCCTCGGGGCCACCCCCCGCCTCCTCGACGACGGCCTCCCCGACAGCGCCTTCACCGCCATCGAAGGCGACGACAAGCCGACGGTCACTGCCCGCCGCAAGACCAACGCCCACCAGCGCAAGAACGCCGCCCAGGGCACTCTCGCCCTGTCCTGGGACACCGCCTCGCTCACCACCCCCATCGCCCACGAGATCACCGCCATCGAGGCCATCGGCGGCGACACCCCCGGAGAGGTCGCCGAGCAGGCCGACCGCTACCAGCGGCTCCAGAGCTCCGACGCCGCCGACCGGGCCCGCCTCGTCGCCGACGCCTGGTGTGCCGCCGTCATGGCCGTCAAGGACAGCGACCACCCCGCCGTAACCGACCAGACCATCCGATCACTCGCCGACAACCCCGCCGGAATCGAGCCCGCCACACTCGAACACATCAGGGGCCTCGCCCACCACTACCGGTTCCTGCACTGGCACCTGGCCTTCCCCCAGGTCTTCACGGTCGACTCCTCCAACGCCGACTACGGCTGGACCGGCGGCTTCGACCTCATCCTCGGCAACCCCCCGTGGGACACCATGAGCCCCGACGCCAAGGAGTTCTTCGCCGCCTTCGAGCCACAGATCCGCTTCATGAGGAAGGCCGAGCAGCAAGAGGTGATCGACGAGCTCACCGACGACCCGGGCATCGCCGACCAGTGGCGCCAGCACCGCCGCGACCTGTTCGCCTCCGCCCACTTCATGAAGAACAGCGGCCGCTACCGGCTGTTCGCCCCCGGCAACCTCGGCAAGGGCGACTTCAACATCTACCGCATGTTCGTCGAGACCGCCCTCACCGCCACCACCCCTGACGGATGGGCCGCGCAGGTGACCCCCTCCGGTCTCTACAACGGCGCCAACGCCGCTGGCATCCGGACCGAGCTCTTCGATCGATGCAGGCTCGAGACGATCTACGGGTTCATCAACACCGGGAAGCGCTGGTTCCCTGACATCCACGCCGAGACGAGATTCGCCACCTACTCGGCGAAGCACGGCGGAGCCACCACCAGCTTCAGCGCGCTGTTCGGAATCGAGGATCCTCAACAGCTTCAAGCGGCGCTCCGCGACCCCGTCGAAATCTCAGCCGACACCGTTCGCTCTCAGTCACCCGAGGCCCTGGCCATCAGCGAAACCGCAACCGGCCCAGACGCTGACATCACCGCCAAGATCTACGCCGCTTGGCCGGCCTTTGGCGAGGTCCTGGCCGACAACCCCCACCGGCAGTACGCAGCTGAAATCCACATGGGCAACGACCGCGACCTCTTCAACGACACCGAGCCCGGCCTGCCCCTCTACGAGGGGCGCATGATCGACCAGTACGACCACCGAGCCAAGGCGTACCGCTCAGGGCGAGGCCGCGCTGCCCTCTGGGAGTCACTGCCCTTCGGCTCCCCGGCCAAGGCCATCATCCCCCAATGGCGGGTACCGCCCCGGAACGTGCCCGCCAAGGTCGGCGACCGGATCGACCGCTACCGCGTTGCCTTCTGCGATGTGACGAGCCCACAGGCCGAACGGTCGCTGATTGCTGCCCTCGTGCCACCCGGCGTCATCTGCGGCCACAAGGCGCCGACTATCGCCGTTTCCACCGACTCAGAGTGGTCCTACGTTCCATGGCTCGCTTCCATGAATTCCTTCTGTGTGGACTTTCTATCCCGGAAGAAGATCGCGCTGACGATGGCGTTGAACATCGTCGACAGTCTTCCCATCGCGAGACTCGACCGCGAGGACGCTCGGCTCGACAGGCTGGGACCGCTCGTCCTCAGGCTCACTTGTACGTCGCCTGAGATGACCTCGTATTGGAATGCCATGTCCGCCTACGGGTGGTGCGACCCGGTCCCGGGAGGCGAGGTGCCTGCTGCGGCGCTGATCGACCCGGAAGCACGGGCGGACGCTCGAGCGGAGATCGATGCGATCTTGGCCAAGCACGTCTATGGGCTGACTGCGGATGAGTTGGCGTACGTGCTGGATCAGTTCCCGATGATGGAGCGCAGGGAGGTCAAGGCGTTCGGGAGCTTCGTGACCAGGCAAAGGGTCCTGTCGAAGTTCGCCGAGGTGTGAGGTGGCGCTGACCGAGTTGGTCGAGGGGCCGGGCTGGGCGCCCCAGGAGCTCGATGTGCGGGCGGGGCGGTTTCCGTTGTCGGTCGAGTCGCACCTGATCAACATGACGGCCCGGTTGGTGCCGGGGGCGACCACGGTCACGATCAACGCCCGTTACTACGCGCTGCATGCGTTGGTCGCCCTCGAAGCCCAGGCTCGCGGTCTCGAGTTGGGCGACGCGTACGACTTGTTGCGCCGCTGCGAGGTGGTGGTCGCGGCGGCGTCATTGGCGCACCCGGACCCGACCGGTCGGGTGCCGCACGGCTATGACCGCGTCCACGCCAAGGTCGCCGCCGACGGCGGGACCGTGGATGTGGAGGGCCTTGCGGTGCCACAGAAGGGCTACGCGAAGCCGCAGACGGGGTTCTTGAACCCCTACGTGGGCAGCGAGTTGACGTTGAGGGCGCTGGCGGAGGGATTCACGCCGGGCGGCCGGGTCGACGAGCCGGTATTGCGCGCCGGCTTCCCGGGCCTCTTCGACGTGGCGGCGGTCAAGGAGACCTCTCTCGCCGACTTGGAGGCCCACCCGGAATTGTCGATCTCGGCGGCGAAGTCGAGCAGTGACGGGGTGTGGTTGCGGCGGCTGTTGTGCAGTTTCGGCCTCGACGACGAGGTGAAGCTGGATGTGACCCGGCGGGGGACGGTGCGGCTACTCGCCCGCTCGGTGGTGACCGATCCGCACGAAGATGTGGTGGAGAGCTTCCGGGCGCTGGTCGCCTACGGGCCTGGGCTGGGTGCCGACCCGGTGGCGGCGGCGATCCCGGAGGGGGAGGCGTGGCGGGGCGTGTTGTTCCGGCACGACTCGGTCGGGGCGTGGCGCTGGCTGTGGGCGTGGCTGGTCGATCAGTTCGACGGCGACGGACGCCTCGTCGACCCAAAAGAACTCGTCGACGTGCTCGTGGCCGAGCTCGGCTCGGGGACGTTGGGTGACTTCGCCGACGCGCTGCCGGCCACTGTGGATGAGGCCGGGGACCCCGCGCCGGCCGAGGAGCTGGTCCGGGTCGACGATGACTTGTCGGAGGTGGAGCGGTGCTTGGCGCTGCTGGTGTTGGGGGCGCGTCGTTCGGGTGAGTTGAACGGCACGGCCCGGGCGGCACTGGTCGGAGACGAGCGCCGCCCGCCGGTGCTGAGCCCGTTGTGGGTGGCGCACTGGGTCGGCGACCGCCGAGACCGGCCGATGGCCGATGTGGGCGCCGAGTTGGTGCGGGTGCTGTTGGACCGCGCCCGAAGGGTGGCGTTGAAGAAGATGCGTTGGGAGCGGGGGCACCTGTGGCTGCCGACCCGGGTGCACGAACGGGGCGAGTTCCTCTATCGCACGAGCCGGGAGGGTGGCGGCAACGTCGGCCTTCGCCTGCACCAGTTGGCCGGCCTGCTCGCCGCGCTCGACGTGCTCGACCACCAGGGCTCGACGTGGGCGGTGACACCGGTGGGTGAGGAGTTGTTGGCGGTGGGCGCGCCGTGACCGATGCCGCGGTGCTCTCGCCGCTGGGGCTGTTGTTGCGCGACGCCCATCAGGGCGATCGGCAGGCCGCCGAGGTGCTGGTGTTGACCTTCAACCAGGATCTGGCGTTCCTGGAGAAGGCGGCGTTGGGGTGGATGGAACAGCTCGGCGCCCGGGTCACCGTCATCGGCGACGCCGCCATGGCCGACCACGACCCGTATGCGGTACACCGGGCCGGTGTCGCCTACCTGCCCGGGCGGGCCGTGTGCTCGGGGGCGTTCCACCCGAAGCTGTTCGTGGTGGCCGGTGAGGACCTGGCCACCGTGGCGGTGGGGTCCGGGAACCTGACACTCGCCGGCTGGCACGGCAACGACGAGTGCTGGTCGGTGCACCACGCCGACACCGAGACCGGCTCGGCGGTGGTCGCCGCTACCGCCGGGTTCTTGGACCGCCTCGTCGAGGTGGTGCGGCTGTCGGAGGGCTGCGAGAGGGCGCTGCGGGCGGTGAGCGCCCTGCTCCGGGACCGTCCGGCTACCGATACGCGGGCCCGCCTGGTGAGCTCGTTGGATCAGGCGATCCTGACCCAGCTGCCGGAGGGCCCGGTCGACGAGCTGTGCCTGTACGCCCCTTTCCACGACCCGGCGGGCGCGGCCGTCAAGACGCTGATCGACCGTTTCGACCCCGCGGTGGTGCGCCTGGCGGTGCAGCCGGGCCTGACCCACATCGACGGCGCTGTCACCGCGCCGCTGCTGGCGGGACGGGGTGACCTGGTGGTGTTGGACTCCTCCCCGTACCGGCACGGCAAGCTCGTCGAGTGGCGCATCGGGCCGCAGCGTTGGGCGCTGACCGGCAGCCCGAACCTGAGCGCAGCGGCGTTGCTGAACCGGGTGGGCGCCGGCGGCAACGTCGAGCTGGGTGTCGTCGCCTCCGTGGACTCGTCGCTGTTCCCTGAAGGCGAGCCCGCCGGGTTCGACGCCCTGCACACCCTCGAGTTCCCCTCGCCGACGGCGCCGACCAGCGCCCAGCGGGTCCTGTTGTTGTCGGCGACACGGACCGGCGAAGGGCTTCGGGTCCTGTTCGCTGCGCCGCTGCCGGAACCGGTCGAGGTGCAGGTTTCGGTGCTCGGCGACCTGCCGGACCGGTGGAGCACCGTGGGCACCGTCGAAGCAGGGGCGGTCGAGGCGACGATCGCCGACGTCGCGCCCGGCGGGAGCCGGCTTCGGGTGAAGTTCGCCGACGGGGCGGTGAGCAGCTTCGTGCCCGTCAGCGACCCCGAGCGTCTGCTGCGAGCCCGCCGAGCGGGCGGCGGCGGGCCGAAGGTCCCGCCCATCGGCGAGATCCTCGGGGGCGACCCGCACGCCGTCGAGGTGTTCTGGGCGGTGATGGACGAGCTGCGCTCCCAGGAGGCGCTACCGCTGCCGAAGCGCACACCGCCGCCGCGCCCGGGCGGGGGCGGTCCGGGGTCGTTCGAGGTGGGCGACTGGGAGGACTACCTCGACCGCTGCCAGGCCCGCGCCGGTGCTGGCGTGGTGGCCTTCGCGTTCGGGTTGCCGTTCCTGCACCGCCCGGCGGGCGGGGTGATCGACATCGACTGGGATGACGAGCAAGAACCCGTCGACGACCACGGGTCCATGGACGAAGACGACCCGGAGGAGGCAGCCGAGGACACCGGGGACCAGGTGTCGATGCAGGCGGCGTTGCGGCGGGCCACCGAAGCGACCCGGAAACGCTGGCGCCAGGACGCGGAGAAAATGGTGGCCGCAGTCGCGGACCGTGACCCCCACGAGCGGCTGCTGTCGGCCCGACTGGTGCTGCTCCTCGAGGCATGTGAGCTGTGGCCGTCGGGGGACGACTCATGGGCTGCCCTGCTGTTGCGGGCGGTCGATTCCCTGGTCGTCGACGACGCCCCCGAGGAGTACGAGGTCCTGGCCGGCAGCCTCGCCGCGGTGGCCCTGGCGGTGACCCGCACGGCGCTGCCCCGCCACCACACCAACCCCCTCAAGACCCACCATCAGAAGACCACCGAGCGGGTCGCGCACCTACTCGTCGCCGCCGACGAGGAACGGGTCGAGAACTACCTGGTGGGGATCACCCAACGCTTCGGCGTGTCCGCCGAGGTCGAGGAGATCATGAGCCTGTGCAGCCTTGTTGTTGCCGGCGACGAGGTCGCCCTCGCTCTGGACCGCCTGTTGGACAAGAACATCGTGGCCTCTGCCGAGGGACCGGTCATCACGCTCGACCACCCGGTACCGGCCCCTTTCGTCGCGTGCTACGAGGTGCTGGCCGAGGCAGTGAAGGCGAGTCCGCTCGCGATCTCCTGCGCGGGCACGAAGACCGGGATCGATCGATGGGCGCTGGTCGTCTGGGATGCCCCAGACCTCCATGTCGTCCAACCCGGCAAGGCCGACCGCACCAGGATGTCTCGCCGTTACCACTACCGGCCCGGCACGTCCCCGACCGTTGACATCAGCACGACCGGTCGTCCCGACCCCGACCGGCTCGACCAGCAGACCATGGCGGGACAGGCGCTGCCCGGCGATCTCGCCACGCTGCTCACCCAGCTCGGCGTCCACCTTGGAATCTGAGCGCCGGCCGGTCGGCGACGATCGGCCCGATCGGCTCGCCGGTTACGTGCGAGCCCGGGGCCTTGCGCTCGTTCCCAGGGGCCCGGCATGGGACGGCCACGTCGGTGGGTGCCTGACCGACGCCGTCCTCCAAGCCCACCGCGACTACGACCTTCAGGTGGAGCCGAGAGTCGCACGGTTCTGCCGCGGACACCCCGACGCCGCGACTGTCAGCGGCTTCCTCGCCGTGTGCGGGCCGCGTCCCGAAGCCGTCGCCCGATGGTGCGAACTGGTCGACTACCGCAGCCCCGCCCGGGCAACCCGGGCCCTTGACCTCGCCGACCTCCTGCGGTCACAGGACGTCGAAACCGGCCACGACGCCAGAGAGTGGCTGGAGGACCCGCCGAGTGTCGCCGCGTTGCGACGCGTTGACGGTGTCGGCCCCAAGACCGCGGCCTACATCGGCGGGTTGTTCGGCGTCCCCGGCGCAGTGGCCGTCGACGTCCGCCTCCAGCGGGCCCTGAAGGCCGCCGAGGTCACCTGGGCCGGCTGGGAGGACGCAAGTCAGGTGATCGTCACCGCGGCGGACATCCTGAGGGTCGACCCATGGATCCTCGACGGGGCGTTGTGGAACCACGCCGACACCCTCGGGCGGAGGCGACCGACGGCTGGTTGCGGGGACTGATCGCTACCTCTGGACCGGCGACGGGCTCCGACGTCGACACGTTGTTCAAGGGCGCGATCAAGGTCTCGCTCGAGTTGGTAGACCCGCCGGCGACCTCAAAGGCGCACGACGGAACTGCCGGAAGGTGCTCGCAGGTCTCGACGTGAAGCCGACGTGAGCCCGGGCTCCGTGCTCCGTTCGACCTGACGTCTGACTTCCGCTAACATCTCGTTATCGGAACTCAGAG